>Ga0190313_1000022_pt1 | contig 117188 bp, 109 predicted proteins | sample 4870071011_MG_FD_169989 | JGI IMG/M metagenome (GOLD analysis project Ga0190313, IMG submission 169989) | Hydrothermal vent sediment bacterial communities from Southern Trench, Guaymas Basin, Mexico - 4870-07-10-11_MG | ecosystem: Environmental > Aquatic > Marine > Hydrothermal vents >...
TCCCATGGGTGAGGATCAGGATATAAAGGATAATAATTAGCTGAAATTATTAGCCCTCCTTCAAATTCCAAGGACTTCCCTTCTTCAGCCAGTTTCAAGAATTCCTCATAACCAGGAGTCTTTCCAATTATTTTTAACTCCTCTGGAGTTAATTTTCCACCCTCATACAAAAACCTCCCTAAGTTTGGGAGTTGTCTTATATAAGGTGTTTTATACTCGAATATTCTTGTGTTGTTTTCTCCGTCTTTAGCTATGACGAGTATTTTGTATTCTCTACCACCGGTTATGTTTTCTATATCCACACTAAACTCTTCTTTCAGTTCATCAAATTTATCATCTAATGGTTTTAAAACATATACTCTTTCTTTATCCGGTGGAAAGACTTTCGGGTAATCCTCTGGATGCATTCCATGTTTTGTTATGAAATATTTGTATTCTACCGGTATGAAATGAAGTTCAGCATATTTTATTGGTGTCTTATCATCTTCTACAGTAAAATTAACCTCTATATCGTATATCTTATCCCAAACGACCTTAGTTGGAGTCCAATTAAAATCTTCTATTGCTGGTGGGTTAACATCAGCAGTGACTCTTGATGATATTGGGAGGGAAGAAGTTTGAGTGTGTGAAATAAAACTTGGGGAGGATTTATCAGTGTTCTCACCAATACAACCACCAATAAAAACCATAATGATGATAACTATCCAAACTTTAACAAACTTCAAATCCTTCCCCCTAAAGGACAATAAAAACAAAGACACGATAAATATTTCGGCAAGGTGCTCTAACCACATCATCCTTTAAATCTCAGCACGTGAATGTCCCTAACTACTTTATGTCTTTCCTCAAAATCTGTGTACTTTGCCAGGACTTCAAAGCCAAGTTTTTCCAGCCATCTTCTTTCTTTCCTGTATATCCTTCCATCCTTGAGCTTGTATGCTGGGAATACGAATACAACCCTTCCATTCCTTTTAAGCACATCTCCAAAACTGTCGAAAACTTGATAGTAAAAGCGGTCAAGTTGATTTGCCATTTGTATGGCCTCTCCTCTTGTGGGATTATACTTGAGGGGTTTTCCAAGCCAGGGTTCTGTAACTATGGCATCAAATTTAATTCTGAAGCAACGCTTGAGCTTTCTGGCATCGCACACTTCTAAGTGAGCTGTTTTTTTGACTCTAAATTCTTTCTTCAACCACTTCAGATTCTCCTTTGCTCCTTTAATTGCCTTGGGATCTGAGTCGCTCCCGTATGCATTCAGTCCTTGAAGAATAAATTCTTGAACTATTGTTCCAATGCCACAGAAAGGATCTAAGAAATTTCCTTGTCTAACCTCTGTCAGATTAACCATTATCCTCCCTAATCTCGGAGGGATTGAAAAAATCGCCCTTTGAACTGGTCTCTCAACATCAAGCTTTTTCAGCTCAAATGGGTCGGTAATTTTTATCGTCTCTCCTACCCAGAGTTTTTCTCCATAGATGAACACGAAATCCTTTGTCTCCGGGAATCCTTTTAGAATTAGTTCAGAGGGCATAGCATAAACTTTAGCTGGCTTAAAGAATTTAGCGGAACCTTCACTCTTGAAGGTTTTCTTTATCTGGCTTCCAAGCTTTTTCCAAAGCTTCCAGTCCTCTTTCCCGTAGATGCTAACTGTAAAAAGCCTTGAATATGTAAGTTCTTGAATAGACTCTTCCCCTTCACCCACTATCTTCACAAGCTTCAGCGAACCGCCTAACTTATGAAAGAGGTGTTCAATCTTTTTGGGGCTTTCAAATACTATCCAGTTACGCGATGCTTCGATAATTTTAACTTTAATCCCAAATCTGTTAGCAAATGCATGAAATTCAGCCTCACTGAGCTTGGGATTTTTCCCTAAGATTACTGCATACATGAGGGAAAGCTGGAAATTACCATTTAAAAAGATTTAGCAACCGAAGATTAATAAAGATTAACATCTAAACGGAGATAAATCGAATTAGGTGATGTTCATGCTCTATGAGATTGAGATCCATACTAACAAGGAGTTTGAGATAATCGACATAACATCAGAGATCCAAAAAATCGTGAAAGAAAGCAATGTACAAGAAGGCATCGCAATAGTTTTCACAAAACACACAACAACAGCTTTGATTGTAAATGAAAATGAAAGGAGGCTTCTCTCAGATATTGAGCTTCTACTGGAGAGCATTGCTCCAAAAGGAAAAGGATATAAGCATGATGAAATTGACAATAATGCTCATTCCCATCTGCGAGCAGTCCTGTTAAATCCAAGTGTCGCAATTCCAATTAAAGACGGAAAAGTAGAACTGGGAACGTGGCAGAGCATTTTGTTTGTTGAACTTGACGGTCCGAGGCTTAGAAAGATTCTTGTTAAAATATGTGCCTGCTGACTATTCAAGGAAACAAAATAACTTTCTTTGAGCTCAAGAGTTCAGATAGTTTTGGATTATTTGAGAGGATATAAAAATCCACTAATTTTTGCTCATTTTTAATCAAAACACCTATATGAAGTGAGCAGCTAAACTAACTATTGGGAGCAAAGATGCCAGAGGACAGAGATATCGAGAAGCTTGCAGAGGAGCTGAGAACATTAAGAAAAGCCATAAATGAGCTAATGAAAAGTTTTGAGCTTGTATCCCAGTTAGCTCAGAACTATCTCAGACTTATAAACATTTACGCACAATATGGGGAGCTTGGCATTGATATCATAATTCCAGAAATTAGACATGACCCCATTGCGAGGGAGATAGTTAAGATAGTGTTTGATCTCAAAAAAGCTAACATAAGTCAGATAGCAAGAGAGCTTAAAGCGAGACGTGGAAAAGGTTCAAGAAATACTGTCAGAGAGAAGGTTGAACTTCTTTTGAAGCTCAATGTTTTTGAAGAGGTGGAAGGTGAGAAAGGAAAGTGCTACACGCTGAGAAAAGAAGTGATCAATAAGTGGTTTGATTTAATCGGAATCCCAATTAGGTTTGAGCAGAGATAATAATTATCGAGGTGATTGAGATGGAGTTCGATGAAAAAGAGTTTGAAAAGGAAATGAAGAAGAAAATCCTTGAAAGAATTGAAGCGGAGGTAGAACCAAAAGAGATAATCGAAGAGACTATAAGAGAGCTCACACAACAGCTCAAAGAAGCAAAGAGCGAAGATGACTTAGAGGTTATAGAAAAGAAAATTGAGATGCTTAAAGAAATGCTCAAGACATATGAGAAGAGCAAAGGGGATGAAGAGGACATTCAAGAACTCAAGGAGGTCATGGGTGTTCTTTCAGAAAGCTTGCCAAAGATAATGGACTCAATATTTGGTCCAATTAAAGAACTCATAAATGAGGCATATGACCCGGATAAAGCTGAAAAATTCGGTAAAAGTGTTGCCAGCTTTTATAAAGAGCTTGTTGCGACAGGAATGGATCCAGATAAGGCTTTTGAGCTTACAAAGGAGTACATGGAGAGCATGAACATTGTAAAGACACTAATCGTTGCACTCATGAAGGAAAAAATGGGCAAAATAAAGGATTTCAAGGAGCTGAAGAAGCTCGGGAAAAAGAGAGCAACGGAGGACTTTGAGGAGGAGCTGTGATGATTCTTTCCTTTTTCCGGCTTTTGCTTTTAATTCCAAAGTTTTTGTGGAATTTAGCAGGAATTAAACGAACAATACGGAGGAGCAGACGAAAATTCAAGAAGGCATTAGTTAGGAATGGCCTTCCCAAAGAGTTAGCTAAGGAACTTGCAAATGGATATGGTTTGCCTGATGACGTCATTTCACTAAAAGCTCTGATTAAATTTTCAAAATATTCGAGAAGGATTTAGCTTTTCTTTGCATATTGGGCATAATACACAAGTGCTTTTAGCAAATCGTTAAATCCTTCATATGTGACTAAAGATAGAAGTATGGGTTCTTGTTCTAAGCGCTTTTTCACAATTTGTCTGAGTTCCTCGACCCTCTCTCCTGGGACTAAGTCAATCTTGTTAATCACAACAATTATTGGCTTCTCGTATCTGAACTTCAATAGATGGTGAAGCTTTTCCATTCCCCTATGCAGGCCATATTGGGCGTCAATCATGTGGATAATAATATCAGCTGATGTTATTTCGTCTAAAATTTCCCTAAACTTTTCCTCGCTTAGAACTTTACCTCTGAACTCATATTGAGGATCAAAAAGGCCTGCTGTGTCAATTAATACGAACTCATCTGCCCCTCCGAATGGATTTTTCATAGTCTTTGGAATCTTAATTTTTCCAAAAGTTTTCCTTATAGTACTTTTTGTGGTTCCTGGAATCTCAGTAGTCTCAGAGACCTTCTTTCCGAGGAGCACATTCATAAGTGTAGACTTACCAACGTTTTCAGCCCCAATGATCGCAACCTTTATCATACCTCTCACCGATAAGTATATCACTCGGAGAGGAATATAAGTGTAAAGGTGATTGGAATGCCAAAGAGAGTTAAGTTTGGTCATCACTACTATTACATCGTTCTTCCTGATGAGTTGAAAGATAACAAGTTTCGTGGCAAAAATGTCGTTCTTGAGGGTGTGGTTGAAAACAAACCAACTATAGAATTTCTTCCAATGGAGCTACCAAGCTATAGAACCACGTTTCGTATAAATGGTCTGAAAATTGAATTCTCAGGAACTCCCCATATAGGCAAGGGGGAACATGTAAAAGTGTATGGCAGATTTGTGGGGGATGGAATTATAGCCAAAGCAATAGAAACCGAGAAAGCCCTGTATGTTGCGGAGGAGTAGTTATGATAAAACTTTTTCTTGAAGTAGGAAAGCTTAAGCGTCTGCCCAGAATGGGATGGTTGCTTAGAGGAGTTACAGATCCTGAAAGTGTTGCAGATCACAGCTTTAGAGTTGCTTTTATAACCCTCTTTCTATCAGAAGAGCTCAGAAATAGGGGTATTGATGTCAATGTAGAAAAAGCTCTCAAGATTGCTCTTCTACATGATTTGGGAGAAGCAAAGATAACTGATCTACCTTTAGATGCTCAAAGATACATAGATAAGAAAAAGGCTGAAAAAAAGGCTGTTATGGAGCTTTTACTTGAAATTGGGAGTAAAAGCTTAGAATACTTCAAGCTGTTTGAGGAGTATGAGGAAGAAAGCAGTTTGGAAGGTAGATTAGTTAAGTTTGCGGACAAGCTTGAGATGGTTCTTCAGGCGTATGAATATGAGAAAGCTGGCTTTAGCAATTTAGAAGAATTTTGGTCAACTCTTGAGTATCTAAAGAAAAGTGAATTTCACAGGTACTTTCAAGAGCTTATTGACGAAGTTGAAAAGCTTAGAAAAAATTAATTACCTTTAGCATCCTAACTTTTTTGGTGATTTTATGGGAGTGAGAAAGCTTGGCGAAAATTTGTATCTTTATCCGGGAAGTCCTTCAACGATGATAAAGCTCCATGAGGGAAAGGCTGTTCTTGTTGATGTTGGACATGGAAGCGGAAGACACAAAGATCTACTGAGGGAAGTTAGGAAACTTGGAAGTGAGATAAAAGCCCTCTTAGCAACCCACGGGCACGCCGACCATATAAGTGTGGCTGTAAGGATTGATAAACCTCTTTTTATGCATCGCTTCGAGTTTTCCATTGCTGAAAGTCCTCTCAATAGAGAACTCCTAACTTTTGGCTCAAAAGCTCCTAAGGGATTCTTAGTGTTTCAATTTCCACATGAGGTTAAAGTTCATGCTATTTTTGAGTGGAACGATGAGCTATTTGGCCTAAAAGCTGCGAAACTCAATGGGCACTCTCCGGGAATGACAGGTTTTGTGGATGAAGAAAACGCAGTTATTTACGCTGGAGACAGCTTCTTTGGGGAGAGGGTAATTCAAGCTGTTGGAGTTCCCTATTTGGTTGATGTTGAATTATTTAAATCTTCAATTATGCAATTACATAATTATGCAATTGAAGGATTTCTGCTGATACCCTCTCATGGAAAAGGCGTCAGAGGAGAAGAAGCCGAAAAGCTGCTTGAGTTTAATCTTCAAAGAGTTGAAGAAACTGAGAAGAAAATTTTAGAGCTGCTAGAAAAGCCAATGAGCATAAGTGAGCTGAGCTACCATTTAGCTAAAGCATTTGGGGCAAATATAACACCTCAGACTTTAGCTTTAAACCAAGTCCCAATAAGGGCATTTATAGCGGAGCTTTATAATAAAGGAATGATTGAAGCTATTGTTGAGAATGATTTGAAGTGGAGAGCTAAAAAATAATTTCACAATCTGTGGCCGTTGTCTCCATAACAGATGTAATAATAAGGACAGAACTTGCAGAGATAATTATGCCATCCTTCTGGAGGCTTGTCTTTTTCGTAATGTTTTTTCACCATATAGAATTGTCTCACCGTTTCCTTGAACAACCTCTCGTCATAGGGGATTTCAAAGGCTTTGAAGTTTTTTCCTTTGACTATTGGGAAGCTTGAGAAGTCTATCCATTTTAGGACTTTATGAGGATTTTCATGAAGTTTCACATAATAAAGGTAACCATATTCGCTTTCGGCCCATCTTAGATATATGTTTAGCTGGGCAAGATGATACTCATAGGGCAGCTTTGGGAGAGAGGTTTTGCCCTTTATTTCAATTGGAAAATCCCGATAAGCATCAATTCTTCCATGGATTTCAAAACCCAAACGAGAAGAACGGAGAACCATGTGCTTTTCAAGTTCAAAGCCAAATCTTTTGCTTAAAATCTCGCCTAAAATATTATGGGTTTTAATTCCTTGATCGAGTTTAATTCTAACAAATTCAGGCCATTTTTCAGGATATCCCTTAAGTCTGAAGTATATGCGTCGGGGGCAGGTTAGGGCTTCACTTGCATAAAACTCAAGCAGCTCATCGCTCATCGTTATGCCTCCTAATGGGAGTTAAAGTAGCGTCAGCTAATACCGACGTCATCACAGCTCAGACTGGGCAAGGCCCATCATCCGCTGAATAAAGTATCTAAAACTAAGCTTAAAACCTTTGGGGTGTGCTGAAAGAGTAGAAGAACAAACAAAAATAAGAAAATCAAGCTTTACTCTTCCTTAAAACTGCAGAATCTCTCTTTATAGAATAGCTCAATCCATAAGCGGGCCAAAGTCCTGGGGGCATTGAGTAGTGGTGCAGATTTCTTAAAATTTTTTCTGCATCTTCCCTACTCTTTGCAATAATCCTAAGTCTGTCCTTCGTTAAAATAACGTCGCCACGGGGCAATTTCAGGATAATTCTATCATCCTCAACTTCAGGCTTTGCCCTCATTAAAAGAGCCTTCAAATCCTCATAGGCGTCTTCTGTGATTTTTTGTTCAAGAATTCCATCTTTTTTCTTAGATTTAAATATCCTCATAAGCCAAAAACTACTCGAACCTTCGTCATCCATTGTTTAACTCTACCTCCGATGTGTTCTCACTACTCTTATAGGCTTCTCTCTTTTTAAGCTTTTTCAATCGCTTTTTGCCGAAACGACAAGTTACTACGAATGATTTATGATACCAAAGAGTTTTAAACACCTCATAAGGAGCTTACATTTGATGAAGAATAGAAAGACCCAGCTCATAAAACCTCGAATAAGAGAGATACTGAGCAAAAAGCTTCCTGAAGGGTTAGTTAATCTTCTCCCCAAGCATTGGGTTCAAATTGGGGATGTTTTGATTTTACCGCTGAGAGAGGAGCTTTTACCGTACAAGTATGAAATAGCCAAAGTTTATGCTGAAGTTCTGGGGGTGAAGACTGTCCTAAGGAAGGGTTGGATTTTAGGAGAATTTAGAGAGCCCCATTATGAGGTTATTTATGGTAAAGACACGGTAACGATTCATAAAGAGAACGGTATTCTCTACAAGCTTGATGTGGCAGGAGTAATGTTCTCCCCAGCAAACGTTAAGGAAAGGGTTAGAATGGCAAGCATAGCAAAACCTAATGAGCTCGTTGTAGATATGTTTGCTGGAATTGGACATCTCTCGCTCCCAATAGCAAAGCACTGCAAAGCCAAGGTCATTGCAATTGAGAAAAATCCATACACGTTCAAATTCTTGGTGGAGAACATCGAGCTCAATAAAGTTCAAGATAGAATGACTGCTTATAACATCGATAATAGAGATTTCCCGGGAGAGAACATTGCAGACAGAATTCTTATGGGCTATGTCATTAAAACTCATGAATTTATTCCAAAGGCTCTGGAGATTGCGAAAGATGGGGCAGTAATCCACTATCACAACACTGTTCCTGAAAAATTGATGCCCAAAGAACCCTTTGAAACTTTCCAAAGAATAGCGAAGGAGCATGGCTATGAGGCTGAGCTTTTGGAAAGCAGAATAATCAAACGCTATGCCCCTGGAGTTTGGCATGTCGTTTTGGATGTGAGGGTGTATAAGAGGTAGTTATTTTTTAAGGAACCTAATCTCCACAACATCCCCAACCTCAAACTCTCCCCCAATCAGCTTTATCCTTTCTTGGTTGCAGTAAATCCCCATACCTCTTACTTTCTGCCCATTTGCAAATATCTGAAAATTTGCATTAAAAATTCCAACTCCATTGGGAAGCTCTTGGCTCACTGAAAACTTTGCTTCAAAAATCTCAACTTCTCTTAGTTTGCCAAAAATCGCTCCGTAGTGATAGTGAGGCAAGCCGCCTTCAATCGGGGTGCCATCGAAGGATAAGGGGGTTAAATTTTTCTCTCCTCTCCTCAGAGGTCTCAGCCAGTAGTAGTGTTCAGCTTTCTCAACAATCTCAAACTCGTTTCCTTTAATTGTGGGCACGAGTTTTAGAATTTTTGGATACATTAAAAAGGCTCCCCTCGCTCTGTATCTATCTTTACAATCCCTCAGTTCGAAATGAGCATGCTTATCACTCCACGGTCTAAAAAAGCCTGAAACAACTAATTCGCCAATTTCATCTCCCAGATAAACTTTCTCTCCAGTTTTAATGCTGGGCTTGACATGAAGAACTTTTAAGCAGAACTCCTCAACTTGAAAAATCATGAGATAATCTTCCCTAATGGGAACGTATCGTGGGGTTCTAACTTTCCTAATTTCCAGAAGCTTTCCTTCTTCAAAGGGGAAAAGAGCCTTCTCAGGAAAATAGACATCAATTGCGGTTCCAAATTTGTGAGCTGGATAGGGAGTGTTGAAAAAACTGAACCATGCCTCTTTTGGAATTTCAAAATTCAGCCCCTTAACCTTTGCTATCCTCATCTCTATTGCCCCATAACGGCTCCCAGTCATCACAGATAGTGTTCATGTGAGTTGTTTTCATATGCTTTCGACATATTCCCTGTGTCAGAAAGTAAGAGTCAATTGGGCCAAACCACCGACAGTTTTTGCAAGCTTTTAGTTTCTCGTCCATTTTAGCCACCACTTAAGACTGGCATTACCTTTATTTCATCTCCACCTTTTACAATAACGTCTCCTCTCGCCACTTTTCCGTTGACCATAATTATCTTGTCATGTAGTTTGTCGTAACCCTTGATGACCTCTTTGAGTATCTCATCCACTGTTTTTGGTTTGTCCACTTCAATATAAATCTCGCTTGATTCAGCTAAATGAGCCAAAGCACCCATGAACTTAATTTTTATCATGAGTATCACCTTTAAGAACGTCTTTAGCAAGCAAATAAAAAAGTTCTCAAAAAGAGAAGATTAATGAAGCTCCGTAACTTTTTCAAGCTCTGGTATAACAAAGTCAAGCTTGAGTTTCTGAAGTGTTTCTTTAGTTGGGATTCCTCTTTCATCCCAGCCGCGCATCTTGTAGTACTCGCTGAGCAATGCATCGTACTTCTCCATTTCGAGGTGCTGTCCTTTGTATGGTCCGCTCTTGAGTCCTTCAATGAACCATCTCTTTGGTGGATAGTCCATCTTTCTGCTCCAGTTGCCGTTGAATTCTCTAACCCAGTAAGCTCTGATGAGCGCATAGACCCTATCTGCTGCCTTGTAGAGGTCGTCCCATGTGTATGTGACTCCAGTTATTGCCTTGAGGAGCTTTGGATAGTAGTTTATGTCCAAGCCAAGCTCAATCCATGGAAGTCTACATGCAGAGAGCATCTCAAATAGTCCACCTCTGTATCTCTGCAGTTCAATAACCTTTGCAGCTTTCTCAGGTGTGTACGTGATCTTGTATTCAACTTTCTTTGCTTGCTCTCCTTCAATTGGTGCTGTACCAATTTCCCAAGCGATGACCCATGCTTCCTTGTGATGTGCTCCAATTGAGCTGGTGCCATATGCAAGGGCCATCGCTGGGTAGATGAAACAGTTGTAACCGCTGACCTCCAATCCTTTAACGTGCATTGCAAAGTTTTCTCCACCTTCCACTTTTTGGCCCATTCTCATTACACCTTCAGCGGCGAAGTTTCCAAGCTCACTGCTCCTGAATGCAATTTCTTTGATGAGCTCTTTTGTTCCTTTGTAGTCTCCGAATGTTGGCCCCTCTTTGAGAAGTCCTTTCTCAACGGCTTCCATAACAAATGCAATTGAACCACCAAGTGAGATTGTATCAATACCATACATATCGGCGAGTCTGTTAATAACTGCAACCTTGTTGAGCTGTCCAATTCCAAGGTTTGAACCGAGCAAGGCAACGTTTTCGTAATCCAGCTCGCTCTCCAATCCTTCAGCGTCAAGAACAACATTTCCACAGGGCATATTACAGTAAGGACAGCCACGCTGCTTGACTTTCATACCCTCTAAGGTGTAACCGTCAATTGACCTTGCGAACTTGAATAAACCATCTTGGAAGTTATACGTTGGTAGTGCTGAGTTTTCATTACACCATTCTACTGCAGCCATTGTTCCCTGCCTGTGCCAGAACTCGTAGGTTGGCTTGCTCAATATTTCGTCATAAGCCCCTTTGCTAAGTTTTCTGAGCTCATCCTTGTCAGCAACGGGTATCTCTTTTGTACCTTTGATTACGATTGCCTTGAGCTTCTTTGAACCCATTACAGCACCAATACCTGGTCTTCCACCAGCTCTACCCTCTTGTGACATTATAACTGCATACTTAACTAAGTTCTCGCCACCCGGTCCAATGCTTAATATACCAACGTTCTTACCGTGTATTTCTCTCAATTTCTTTTCAGTCTCAAATGTGTCAAGGCCCCAGAGTCCCTCAGCACTGAGAATGCTAACGTTATCATCTTCAACGTAAAGATATACCGGCTTTTTGGCTTTTCCTTCAATAACAATGACATCATAACCAGCTTTTCTAAGATGCACAGTTGCCATTGTTCCTAAGTTACCATCACCGTAACCACCTGTGAGCGGGCTCTTTGCAGCAACCACCAATTTTCCACCACTTGGCGTTGGGAGGCCGTTAAATGGCCCAGCTGCTATGACAAGCTTGTTTTCCGGGCTAAGAGGGTCAACCCCCTTGACTTCATCCCAGAGAATCTTTGCTGCTAATCCTCTTCCACCGATGAAAAGTTGAGCAATTTCTGGAGAATATTCCTGCACTTTGACTTTGTTGTTGGTCAAATCAACTCTTAAAATTCTTCCCCACCAACCTTTCATAGAACCACCGTTATTTCATAATGATGAAATTCTATAAAAGCTTTGAGTTCACAAAAACCTTTAACCGTTTTATTTTGGGAAAATACAACTATTTAACAGGTTTTAATCAAATAAGTTTTTCTGTTTATCAAAATTTTTCGAATGTTTTGCACAATTATAGCGAAAAGGTGAACACATTTCATTCATTGTTGTTCAATTTCGAAAGCTAAGGTTAAAATAAGTTCATGCAGCTTACTGAAAACTTTATAAATTCTACACATGTAGCATCAAAGTTACATATGTGGAGAGATGTATGGTACAGCTCCCAAAAACTTGTTGAAATCTTAAAGGCAGACTATAATATTGAAGCACAACCTGATCAGTGGATAGAGAGCAATTTAAGGAAATCTTAACTGAAGCTATAGCAAAAGAGAGGGGAGGCTAAATGCCCGACCTATATTTTCCTTCTTTTTTACTCTGAAATGACAAAAATTGTCTTCTTGACGAAGTCAGGCAAACTAATTCAGTGACACACCAGTTAAAAGAACAGAGCAAGCTACGATCCCACCATAACCAGTGCTAATATCCTCCTATCATACCGAAACTTACTTTTAATACTCTTTTAAACATAGATAAACGGTTACAAACGTTGTTTAACAATCCAGAAGAAATTAACCAAGATACGGGTTTTAATCTGAACAAACGGAAACAATAATTGACGATTTCGTGAAAAAAGCTTAAATACAACATATTTATTAAAAAATAGTGGAGGTGATGGAGTATGCTATGGAAAAAGATGTTGTCGGTGATATTTGGTTTAATAATTTTGACACTCCCATTGACATTCACGCCAGTAAATGCAGCAGATACCACAATAGTAATTTTGGTAAGCAACAACGAAGCAGACTGTGCATTAGCAAATTACATTGCAAACTTAACAGTTAACGTGGTAGTTGTTAAGACACCATGGGGAGTTTACAACCCAAATATAACTGCGGAAATTATCAGCTATGCCCCTGAGGAGGTTATCATCATTGGTGGTCCAGTGGCAGTTCCGGAGGAATATGTGGAGGATTTACAGTCCCTTGGTATATCTGTTGAGAGATGGTGGGGAGAAAATAGATATGAAACAGATTTAGCAGTAATTAAAAATGCTACTGTGAAGTTCCAATTACAGTTGCAGAATAGGGTTATCCTTGTAGCAGGAACGGACTTAGCGGGACTTGAAAAAGCATTACAGCTTGCAATCCAAGAAAAGGCCATTATAATACTCGTGAATCAGACCACAAACATTACGGGAATAATGGAGAGGCTCAAGATTAGAACTGGGAACTTTATAATAGTTGGAACACCCATTATGAATCAAACAATGCTCAGAATACAGGAACAACTCAAAAAGTGCAACTGCATAAAGATTCAAGTTAACATGACCGCTGAGAGAGCTCTTGAAGCAATACAAACGGCTGAGGAAAAAATAAGCGCAGCAAAAGAACTTTATGAAAATGCAACGAATCCAGCCATTGAAAATTTATTGAAAATAGCAGAGAAGCAGCTTGAAGATGCCAAAGACGCATATAATACTGGAAAATACGGCTTGGCTTATGGCCTTGCAATAGCAGCAAAGTCAAAGGCTGAAATGGCCATTAAGCTTGCTGGAGAGGACATTAGGAAGATGATAAGGAACAATACAAAGATGAGGCTGGAGAGGGAAATCATAAGAGTTGAAGCTCAGATCAGAGTAATGGAACGATTAGGAGTCAATGTAACTGGGGTACTGCAACTAATAGAAGCAATAAAAGCGGCAATAAGGAATGGTGATTACGACACTGCTCAGGAACTCATGATTAAGTTAAGGGAAGAGCTCATGGCATGCTATATAAATGGTAAGGAGATAATTAAAAAGAAAATCCACATGCCTGTCGGAAAGAAAGGAAGACCCTGAACTTTTAATCTTTCCAGTTTTTTGATTCTATTTTGCTTGAATTTAATTCAATAGTGAATGATGGCACTTGGATAAGTGGCAATAAGACCAGTTGCAGCTTAAATTGGTGTACTGATCTATCTAATCGCCAAAATGATTCGAAAAGTTTTATTTTTCCCTTTATAATTAGTACGTAAGGGTTTTCTGGCTTATGCAATAATTTAGATTACATGGTGAAAATGGTTGAAAGCATCAAAGAACTGACAGTGATTGCGTGTTCCGATAAGGGTTAAAATACTCAAGATGTTATGTGAAAACAATAAATTTATAGGTTTAATTCTCATTGTCATTTTTGCTTTCTATCGGCATACTGTCAGGATAAGGGGGTTTATTGGAAGTAACACCAGAAAGCTTGTCCCAACAGTATCTTTGGCGTTAGAGTAAGGGTTAAATTTCCTTAGTTTGAAATGCTAATGAAAAAGGGTGAGTGTGAAATGAGCATTGTTGGAAATGTAATCAAGAGAATTATCGGAATAATTAACAGGTGGGATATTGAGAAAATTGAGGCTTTTTATCTATTCTTGGAGTGTTATTGGAAATTTTGGAACATGTGCATCAAAACTGCTGTGTATGGAGGTGAGAGATACCCCTACAGAAAGACCGTAATAGAACAATTAAAACTAAGAGGATTTGATAAGTCTTTTGGAGAGTTTGAAAGATTGTGTGAAGTCTATGATTTGAAAGGAGAAAAAGTATATGCGATCATAAGTTATATAGAAAATAAGTATAAGGATGAATTAGAAAATCTTGTTAGGAGGAGATTAAAGAACATAACTGAAGATGAAAGAAATTATTTGGAATACCTTGTAGATTGGTGTTGCTCAAGAAATGAGTTTGTAATTGGATATTTAGATAATTTTGCAAACAATATGCCTAAGGACAAAATAGAAGGACTAAGATTTCTCTTCAGAACTGGTTTACTAATGCTTGGAGGTTATACAACTTTTGGAAGTCGTGATAAAGCATACCACCATGACTATTGTTTCGTTCCGCTCTGGGCTAGACCAATACTTCAAGAAATCTTTAAAGAACTATCCAAAGTTCCAGAAGACGTGGAAACAGTGCTGGGAAGAATAGAAGAAGAGAAAAAAGTAAGAGATATCTGTCCGATATGTAATAGAAAAGTATTTTATGGAGAAAAATGGACGAAAGTTTTTGGTCGAGTTTTTCATGCATCTTGCTTTGAAAATAGAGTTGGGCTACTCAGGCCCACTGATGAAAGGTCTTTGGGAGAGATATTTAAAAGGTTAGAAATAATTCCTGGCGAATACTTGTGGGAAGTTTCCATCGGAGAAGACAAATATGCTCACCCATACTTGGGCAAAAGAAGAATAGATTTAGTAATACGAACAGAAGACGAAGACTGGGTTATAGAAATTGAAAGGACACTAAACTATGAGGCTATAGGTCAGGTAATAGTTTACGAGAACCTGTGGAAAGAAAGAAACCCGTATAGAAAAGTCAGAAAAGGAATAATATGCTTCACAGCATCAAAAGATTTGTTAGATGTAGCTAAAAAAGAAAATATAGAGGTCTTCTGTTATATTCAATAGCGTCAGAATAAAATGTTCATCAGTTCGTCATAACTTATTGGTTCAAGTCCTAATCTTCAACAAAGCTTAGTGAGGCCAGTTATCCTGACAGTATGTCTAATCAGATGAATAAAACTCTGAGTGAACTTAAACTTGAATTCAGCAACCTTAGGAATGCCTTAGAAGAAACGAAAAGGTATACTGAGGATGTTATTGAGGAAGTTTGAAATATTTTTATTAGGTTTTTGATTATTTTTTAATGATGCCTATGTGGTTTCACAGGGTAGATATAGGAGAGATTGAAAAAGCAAAGAAAGCAATGCCACATTATTTTGAGGTACTTTCTGGGAAAGAGAAGCCCAACTTTTTCTATACAGGACAGGTTAAGGTTAATTTTTCAGAAGATTATTCTCTTAATGAGCTCTGGAGAGCACATGATGAGGGTATGGAAAAGCTAAGAGAGAATGATTTAAGCGAGAGTCCCGAGAAAAGTTTGCTCGATCTCAAAGCTTTAATAGCAGACAGAATTCTTGAGAAATGTGAGCTTTGTGAAATTAAATGTCACGTAAACAGAAAGGAGAGTATTGGCTACTGCCGAGTTAAAGATACATTAATTGCAAGCGACTTTTTACACATTGGGGAGGAGCCTGAATTAATTCCATCGTACACCATATTCTTCTCAGGATGCAATTTTAGATGTGTATTCTGCCAGAACTGGGATATAAGTCAGTACAGGGTTGGATTGAAATATTCTCCAGAAGAAATGGCAACTAAAATTGCCGTTGCCTATGCTGAGGGGGCTAAAAATGTTAATTTTGTCGGAGGTGAGCCAACACCAAATTTACCTTTTATCCTTGAGACCCTCAGATACGTTAAAGTTCCAATTCCAGTGGTTTGGAACTCGAACATGTACATGAGTGAGATTACAATGAGGCTCTTGGATGGAGTGGTTGATGTTTATCTGGCTGATTTCAAATGGGGCAATAATGAAGATGCTCTTAAGTATTCAAAAGCTCCGCATTACTGGGAAGTTGTGACAAGGAACTTTCTCTTGGCTAAGAAGCACTATAAAGCGGAATTCTTGATAAGGCACTTGGTAATGCCAAACCATCTGGAATGTTGCACCAAGCCTATCTTAAAGTGGATATCAGAGAATCTTGGAAAGGAAGTCAGGGTGAACGTGATGTTCCAGTACAGACCAGAGTACAGAGCTGATAGATACCCGGAAATTGCCAGGAGATTGAACTATGATGAGATGAAGAGAGCCGCTGAGCTTGCTGCAGAGTTCGAGCTGAAAAATGCAATGATAGGATGAAATGAGGTGATACGATGTATAATCCTATATCTGTTCCTGGAGGAATTTCCCCCGAAAAAGTTGCTCTCATTATAGTAGTATTTTTGGTGTTGTTTGTGTTGAAGACGTTATTAGAAAGATATTTTGAGAAAAGAAGCTTGAAAAAGGAAAGTTAACCTCCAGCTCTTGCTAACCTTAAAGTTCTCATAAACTTTTCAATTTCTTCTCCGTTTCCAGAAATTTCCACTTCATAGCGGGGCATCCCATAGAAAGGTTTAGTTTCTTTGATTTCCAGTTTAACTTCAGCATTTGATTTTCTTAAGATTATCTCGAGCTCCTCTGGTGGAATTGAGGTTATGATTGTACGCTTCATTTTATTTCATTACTCTAAGGGCAACTATTTAGATTTTTGGACTCAAGAAAGAAAAAGCTAAGTTCAAATAACTTTAAAAACTGAAATTTGCTTAAAAACTTGGGTGCATAGATTTGAAGGGAATTACTGAGATTCTCATCTTATCCCTTGTCCCCACTTTCGAAGGAAGATATGCAATAGTGTATGGAATTGCAAGAGGGTATCCTTTATGGGAAGTTCTCTTAGCGGCATTTTTAGGAGTTTTGTTGCTTTCTCTAACCCTGCCTGTACTGTTGCCCTTTATTGACATTATAATGCTTAAGCTTGAGGGAACATTTTTAGGAAAAGTGGCAGAGGCGTATTTAAAATATGTGCAACGGGTTAGGAAAAAGGCTCACCCATATGTAGAAAAATGGGGATTTTATGGGTTGATAATATTTGTTGCTGTGCCTTTGCCAGGTACTGGGGTCTGGACTGGGAGTTTAGCCGCCTATATCTTTGGCATGGAAAATAGGAAAACAATTCCCGCCTTGATTCTTGGCGGTTTGTTAAGTATAATGATTACATTAATCCCGAGCCTTGGATTTCGCTTTCTAACTTAGCAAGTATTATAAGAGTGTTTATAAATGTATTAAACTAAGAGGTGCTTAAAAGATGAGACTCCCATCCCATAAAACAAAAATAATTGCCACAATAGGCCCTGCTTCTAACTCAAAAAGCACAATCGAAAGGCTGATAAAGGCTGGAATGAATGTTGCAAGAATCAACTTTGCACATGGAAACTTTGAACAGCATGCAAAGACAATTGAAAGGATAAGAGAGGCTTCAGAAAGGTTGAATATTCGAGTTGCTATTCTTGGAGACTTACCGGGCTTAAAAATTAGAGTAGGCAGGCTCAAAGATGATGCCGTTGTTCTGCACAGAGGACAGACTGTGGTGCTGACAACTAAAGAGATAGAAGGGGATGAGACAACCATTCCAGTGGAATGTGAGACGTTTCCAAAACTGGTCTCTAAGGGAGATGTAATCTATCTGAGTGATGGATACATCACTTTGAAAGTTGAAGATGTTCAGGGAAATGACGTTATCTGCAAGGTAATAGTGGGGGGTACGCTTTTTTCAAGAAAGGGTATCAACATTCCAAAGATTAATCTTCCACTTGAGGCAATTACTGAAAGGGACTTGGAAATCTTGGAATTCATACTTGAGCATGACATTGATGCAGTAGGAATCTCTTTTGTCGGCTCAGCTTATGACGTTATGAAGGTCAAGAGATTTGCCGAAAAGAAAGGAAGGAGAATATTCACAATAGCAAAGATTGAGAGACCAGATGCTGTTAGAAACTTTGACGAGATACTCAATGTTGCAGATGGGATAATGATAGCACGTGGTGATTTAGGGGTTGAGATGCCAATAGAAAAGCTTCCAATAATCCAGAAAAAACTTATAAACAAGGCAAATTTTGTCGGAAAACCAGTTATAACAGCAACTCAGATGCTCGTATCAATGACTGCTGACAAAATCCCAACGAGGGCTGAGGTTACGGATGTTGCAAATGCTATCCTGGATGGAACCGATGCTGTCATGCTCTCTGAAGAAACGGCGATAGGTAGGTATCCTGTTGAAGCTGTAAGGATGATGGCAAGAATAGCGAAGACCACTGAAGCATATAGGGAGTCTTTCGGACATACGAGAATGCTTGAATGGAAGGAAAAGATACCAAGAAGGGGCACAATAAAAGATGCAATAACCAGAAGCATAATTGAAGCATTAAACACGGTTGATATAAAGTATATTCTAACACCCACAAGAACGGGTCAAACTGCTCGCTTAATTGCAAGATTCAAGCCAAAACAATGGGTTTTGGCATTTGCTGAAGATGAGAAAGTGTGTAACGGTTTAATGTTCTCTTATGGCGTCTATCCCTTCTGTGTTGAAGATACCACAAATGAAAGGGAGCTTATTCAACTCATAAAAGACCTCGGAATTGTAAAGACTAACGATACTGTGCTTTTGACCTCCGGGAAGCCAATAGAAAAGACAGTAGGGACAAATACAGTAAAGATTTTCACAATTGCTTGACTCTCGTTTATTTTTGTAGCAAATGAAAGAAAAGAGCAAAATCAAAGTAGCATCCTTGCATCAACTGCGACTGCTTCATCTTCATAAGCAAAGATTGGGTTGATGTCAAGCTCTTTAACCTCTGGGAGCTCGAGAGCCAATTCGCCAACTTTGACGATTATGTCTGCCAAAGCCCCAATGTTTGCTGCTTTTTCTCCTCTTGCACCAGCAAGGATTGGGTAAGCCTTGATTTCCTTAATCATTTCAAGGGCTTCTTCCTTTGTTATCGGGGCAACTCTAAAGCTGACATCCTTGAGGATCTCAACGAAGATACCACCGAGACCAAACATGACAGCTGGACCAAACTGTGGATCTCTAATCATACCAACGATAACTTCCTTTCCGAGTGGGAGCATCTTATAGACTATGACACCCCAAAGGTCTGCATCTGGCTTGTATCTCTTTGCATTTTCCATAATTGTTCTGAAGGCTTCTCTTGCCTCATCATCGTTTTTGATGTTGATCTTAACACCACCAGCGTCGCTCTTGTGTATAATGTGTGGTGAGACAATCTTCATGACAACCGGATAGCCAATTTCCCTTGCAAACTTAACGGCTTCCTCCTCATTCCTTGCAACCTTAAAATCTGGGGTTGGAATGCCGTAGAGCTTAAGAATCTCCTTAGCCTCTGGTTCTACAAGAGCTCTACCCTCAGCCTTGGCTTTTTCGATAATTTCTCTTGCTTTTGCAACCCTATCCATCCTTACCACCTCTAATTATCATGACTGCAGTTTCAACTATGTTTACAGTGTTAAAAGTCTTTCCATTGCTGGGTTAAGAGACACTGGAACCACCATCTAGTTAACGTCCCTAACCACTCCCCATTTTGTCCCTTCACGGAAACCTCATCATCAATGCTATGTGTATTTCTCTTCGTCTGTTGATGTTTGACTTTGATAGTGAAAATCCATGAGGCCAAGATACTCCCTCCATAGACAATCGAAGGACAGTTGCCGCACTGGATCATATAAACAACGACAGAGATTAAGGGGAGATATCTAATTGTAAATATCGCCAACCGCTTTAATTTTCTGTTCAGGATGGCAACGACATGGACAACTCCCCAAAGCCACAGGAGGACTAAGCTCCACCTTCCCGAAAGGAACCCCTCCTGATATCATCTGTCGGAGCTAATAGTCGTCAGATGAATTCAGAGGATAAAATAAACAAAGATAGCAAAAAGATAGGATTGGAGATTTTTTCTTAGGAGTAATCTCATCATCCTTCATCCCCTACTATTAGGTTATCATCCCCTGCATCATTTGTTGATTTGTTGTTTTCAAAAGTTTTAATGCACCGAGGACATGAATTGTGCCAAAGGCTAAAATTGCCAATGTTTGGAAAGGTGACTCTGTAAATGTCAGTAGCATTCCACTCCAAAATAAGAGGAGGTAGGTCATTATACTACCTTTCCACTTACTTGTAAGCTGTACAATCAGATAAAACGCAACACTCACCAAGGCAATTCTTGATGAAAATGATAGGTATATTAACGCCCCAAGGGTCAACCCATCGACCAAATGAGGAGGTCTTAATGCCTTGGCTAGTATTAGGAATCCAAAGATTATAAGCCAGCCCAATACGCTACTTTTTGTTTCTGCCATTATTGTACTCCAGAATAAGAGAACATACGGCAAGCCCAAGTAAAGATTCAGCAGATACTCAAGCCGCTTCTGCTCAAGGGTGCTAAATGTAGCAAAATACACTAACACAAAAACAAGCACCAACACAGGAATAAAAACTAAAAGAAAGGCAGGAATTTCCCCAAAATTCATGACTCATCCCCCACAATTAAGTTGTTATCTCCCGAGTTATCAGGAGGTACTGGCTCCATTAAGCCCCTCCAGTAGAGCTCAACCCAAGTTTGGATAATCCATGAAATTCCAGCGGTGTAAGCAAATTCTCCAATTGAGGATACTACTGTCATTACAGATTTTGGATTTTCTTTTACTGCGCTCCAAACTGCTTTTCCAACTCCAACTGCCACTGAAATTACATCCTTAGAAGAAATGTGAATATCCCCTCCAAGATTCCTTGGGTTCATTTGTACCACGAACATTATTGGTTCTTGGAGGGTGTTTAAGTAAGTTTTCACTGCTATTGGTGTTCCTGGATTTATGTCGCTTAAGTCTACTGGAACCCTCTTCTGTAATTCATCATTAATTGGAATTGTGAAAGTGAACACTCCCGTAGAGTACGAGTTTAAAGTTAAACTGCTCGGACTCGGAGTCACCAAATTATCAGCACTGCTCTTATCGTAAATCTCGCCACCGGCAAAGTAAATGTTAGTAATCCAAATGTCTTCTGTGGTCTCTCCCAAGTTATCTACATCAACACGACAGGACACTGAATTTACATCCTCTGTAACGAATTCTGGATTGCAAGTCATTACCGCACTAATACTTCCCTGTGAATTCACCCTTATCACTTTTTCATCCTCTTCTTGACCGTTAACTACGAGGTAAAACTTGTAAGTGCCTGGATTTGCGAAGGTGAAGTCAAACCAGTCTTGGTATTCTCCAAGAGGATCAAAGTCAACCTCAGCCTCCTTGACCTTAATAACACTATGCCACACTCCATCCGGCGAAGTGTAAACATAATACACCCTAACCGGAATAGAGTACCTTGGGGCGTTCTCATCATTCCTGACAGTAAGAGTGAACCTCGCCTTAACACCCACTGACACATCACCACTAACTATACTGTTTTTGCTTTCTCTCCAATGCTTCAATTTCTCTAATAGCCTGCTGAAGCATCCTCAAGGACTTCCAATAAAGAATGAATGTAAACACTGCCACTATCCAGACAAGAATTTCTTTTATTCCTGCTAGGAAAATCATCACTAAAACTATGAGTGCTGGAATGTGAATATGTTTCCATTTCTGTCTTAGGTAATCGACGCCTAAAATGCTCCTTACAACTCTATAAATTAAGTAAATTGCAAGAATAGAAGCAAGTACTGATGCAGTTCCTTTTCCTTGAGCTGCTGAAACATTACTGAATGCATATAGTAAAGAAAACCACGGAGCTAGTATCATTAAAGTAGCGCTACCTTCATAATCCCCCATCATACTCTGAAGTACCCATGTAATTATTAGAATAACAACATAAAATAGAGAGATTGCAAAAAATATCAAAAAGGAAAACTCCCCATACATTACCCTTTACCCCCCTATAACGTTGTTTTTATCAGTTTCTACAAAGTCCCTTGAATATTTCCACAACCACCATATCTCTTTTCCAATTTTAACTAACTTCTCAATTGCAATCCAGATAGCATTTTTGGGAGCTTCTATGGTAGATTTGACTGTATCAAGGAATTCTTTTGCTTTTTTTGCTTTTTCTATTTTTGAATCTATGCTTCCCGAATCTGTTGTTTCTATAATCTCTATTAAGTCTGCCACTGTAATTGAGGGTGTAAGTCTAGCTTGTATGTAATATGAATGACCAGCTAATTTATACGAGAAGTCCCATGAGCTATCAAAATAATACATTGCAAATTCGTCATTTAGTGTAAATTTGATTTCTATGTCCTCTTTAGTGTCTGCTGGAGTTATTCCTACTACTGGTGGTTGTGGATCAACTGTTAGTGTAGGCGCATTTATTTGCCCGTAAGAACCCCATATAACCTTAGTTCCAAAAATTACTTCTTCCAATTTGACTTCTTGATATTCTTGAATGTTTTTGCCTTCTATATGTATTATACAACTAACATAACTTCCCAATCGTATTGTTGAGGAATAAGTGTCCCCATGACACTCCATTTCTGCAACTATGTCTTTTGGAACGTTGTCTATCACAGAAACTTTAGCAGAATCGAGGGGACGTCCATTTACTTTCAGAGTGAATGTATAATTGCCAGAAGCATGTAGATCTAGTGTAAATTGCTCGTGGAATACATCATCTTTAGAGAGTTTTGTTATGAAAGTGTAAACTGGCACACCATCTTTATCAACTACCTCTACCAAAGTGCTCTCAATACCCTCAGAGACCTTCTTTACAAAGACGTCAAATAGTACTGTTCCATTACTTTCTAGCTCTGATGGAGTTGCAAATAAAGAGCCCTCAAAAACTTTTTCTCCAATTGTTAAATCCCTCGTTTCACTGTCTTTTACTTCTCCGTTATATAGTACTTTTGCTTCTGCTGTATAATCTCCAGCCTTGACATTGCTCCAAGTGAACGTGTACTCTGAATCATCAAGATAGTCTGGGCTTATTGACTTTTCCTCAGAATACACTACCTCCCCAGAATTCTTATCTCTAACCATCAGCTTTAACATTGCAGTAATCCCACTGCTAATTGAATTATACACCCTAACACCAAACGTCACATTATCACCCTCAACAGGACCCTCCGGACTATAATAAAACCCAGTAATCTTCAAAGTACTGCCAATTGGTGGACTGCTGTCATCATCTTCCACCTTTATCGTCCCCACTGCATATGTTGTCCCATCAACCTTCGCGTAGTATGTTCTTTCACCTGGTGTACTGAAAGTTAACTGTAGAGTCTTGGTTTTAGTTTCACCAGCTGGAACTGTGAGTGTACCCTCTTCAGATTCCCCTCCAGCAGTTACCAGCAAGTTGAACGTTTTATCACTCGTCATGTAATTGGTTATCGTGAAAGTTAACTCTACTGGCTCATTAACTTTCACTGTAGTATCTGAAACGGAAACTTTAACATCGAAGAGTTCAATCGTTTTAGTTACAGTTTTTACAACCTCCGCAGTTCCACCACAGCCCGCTGGAGTGCTTAAAACTTCCTCCCTACCGGGAGCACTGTTAATGCCACTGCACCATTTGGTGTATGTAACCTTTATGGTCTTGCTGAGCGTTACCTCTTGAGCATTAGTAGGAGCATCCTCCCTGAAATATTTCCCAACAGGTAAGGTTACTGTTTTACTCTCCCCAGCTCCCAAATCAAATGAACCATATTCCTTTTTCCCGTCAATGTAAATGATAATGTTAGTTGCTTGTGCATTTTCAGCCTTTACAGTAACCTTTACCTTGTATTTAACCTCTGAGGGTGTAACCGAGTGAACAATAATCTCCCCACTAACATGCAGTTTAGTCTCATCACCAACATCTAAAGCCCTCAATGCTAACTCGTCTATCTGCATCATTTGGTGTTGATTTGTTTGTTCTGTATCACCGGGATTCTTGGTGTTGGGATTCATTTTTGGATCTCTTGGTGGTTGTGGGGGAAGTATTATTGGTTCGCACTTATTCTTAATCCTCTTAATAACGCTTTCACCTTTTGTAACTACCAAAGCCTCTTTTAATTCACTAATTTTCTCATTTAACTGCCAGTTTAGTTCAATGTCCTTGTTTCCAAACTGCTTTGCCAAAAGCAGGGAGTGAATTTCTCTAATTAATTGATAGGCCTCAAGAGGAGACTTCCAGTAGTATTTAGTGACATTATATTCGGAGGTGCACTCTTTGCTGTCCACTTTAACAAGTTCCCAAGTTTCGAACTCTAATGCATTGCCGGTTAAATGCTTAATGTTCTTTACTTGCGGTATTCTAATGGGGAGAAGAATTGATGTAGTGCTTTCCCCTACAGGCTGATGTATAGGCTTTGGAGGAAGAATCAAACTCTCCTTTTTGCCAGCCAAAGAACCCGTTATTAATGAGTACACTTTACTTTGGAGTTTGTTCAGTGAGGTTAGTTGTTCTTCAAGTGTTCTGTTATAGTAAGCTTTGTAGAAATTTATCCACTCATCGGTTAAAAGTGGATTTATCATCTCTTCTCCTTGAGGAGTACTCCCATTCACCGGATTTCTCCACTTCCATTTTTCTATTGCCCATGCTTCGTAGTGGTTGTATTTGAATGCTACTTGTACGAAGGCTGTGGAGAAGTTTTCCAGAAATGCCGTGAGGTTGAAGTCTTCGGTAATGTTTTCAGCGTTTTGAGCAATGTACTCTTGCAATGCTTGTATCTCTTCATCACTCCAGCCTTGTTGTTTTAAGAGTTGTACCGTCTCATCAGGTAATCCGTTCTCACTAATGTTCTGAGCCATTTGTCTTAATTCTTCTGCTGTATAATAAGTCTTAACTCCAGAATTCTTTAATTCCTCTAAACTCTGCCAGATTAATGCAGAAATTTGAGCTGCGTTGGAGGAACCATTCCGAGAATTCTGGATCAATTGTAGTGCCAAGCTTTGAGTCTTATTAGCATTAATGGTTGAGTTGAGCTTAACAATTAATTCAGCTTCCTTGTTTAGAATATTCCAGAAGTCCTCATAAACCTCATCCTCCTGGGTTTCTGCCAGCACAAAGCTTTGACTTACTGCAGCACTAAAGCTCAACCCCAATATCAAGGCCATTAACATGATACTCAATGCCCTCCTCATAACATCACCCCTATAAGTAGTCACGATATAGAGAAATGCACCTTTTATTTATAACTTTTGTTCTACGGATTTTACACACCATTATAAATAGTAATCAAAAACTGAAGAGAACAAAAGAACACACGAACACAATAATACTTCAACTCAGCTTGAAGCTGTCGGTCTCTATAAATAGTATGAAAGCCAACTATTTTTTGGTGATGAATAATGAGGAAGAAAATTTTAGCTGGAATTTTTGCACTCTTTTTGCTCTTGGCAATGATAGTGTTACATCAAACAAGGGCTGCAGATGAGAGTGGGACTTTGGTGCTTTACGACTCTGCACGCATTGGGGTTGTTGAGGAAACAATTATCTTAGACCTCAAAAAGGGATTCAACGAAGTTCCTCTTGAAGAGATTGAAGGTTTAAATATTGAGGAAGTTACACTAAAGCCTTTAAGCGATAAAGTTACGGTCTTGGGAATTATTTCGCAGGCATACCCAAGCAGAGGTGTGTTTGAAGCAAACATTGGAAAAACAGTCACAATAAAGCTGAAAAGTGGCGAGAGGATAACGGGAAAATTTTTAGGCTACAAAGACGGTAAGATAGCAGTTCAGGGAGATTCTTACTATCTGATTGAGCCTGAGGAAGTTGCATATATGAAGCTCGCTGAACTTGGAAGCAAAGCCAAAGCCCAAACTTATGCCATTATACGGGCTGAGGAAGATGGAAAGTATAAGTTCAAGCTGATTTACAGAGTTCAGTCGATTGGCTGGAGCTCAAGGTATAAGCTTTACCTAACCAACAAAGCCCTGCTCTTTGGATATATAGTGATTGATAATCCTACGAACAAGACATTTGAAGACTTTAAAGTCATGCTCGTTTCTGGAGAAGTAAACTTCTATGCTCCCCCACAAGTCGTTATGGAAAGGGTTTATGCGACAGTAGAAAAAGCAGTTGTTGGAGTTCCAGAGCAGCCTCAAAAAATTGAAGCATTCTACCTTTACAACCTTGGAATGCTCAGTGTAAACCCCTTTGAAAAGAAGATGATACCTTACATTACCCAAGAGACATCTTTTGAAAGGGAGTATCTATACGAGAGTTATCCCCACGGTAGAAGTAATGAAATTTACGAAATTGTATCATTTAAGACTGAGAAAGTGCTTCCAGCTGGCATTGTAGAGATTTACAAAGAAATGAACGATACAACAGTTTTAATTGGCGAGCAGAAAATTGATCACACCGCTAAAGGCGATATATTGAGGCTCAAGCTTGGAAGAGATGTAGATTTAAAAGGCAAAACAGAAATCCTTGAACAGAGAAGAGAAAACGACTCAACGTACTACAAAGTGAGGATTACAATTGAGAACTTTGGAAACGAGACGAAGGAAGTTATTGTCAGACATTACAAGTGGAGTGGCAAAATATTGAGCTCTACTGTAGAACCAATAAATGAAACAGTACATTATGTGGAGTTCAAAGTAACTGTAAAGCCAAGAGAAAAGAAGGAAATAGTGTTCGACTATAGAGTTTAAGCCTTTCTGAGAAGAATCTCGAAGGCCTTTTCTTCTTTTACTACCTCCAATACAAGGCTCTTGTCGTAGTCAATAAAACGAGTGCTTTTGAGGGTGTAACCCTCCTCCTTTAAATGCTCGTATATCTTGAGACCAAGCTCTCCAAAGATTTCTGCAGCCAGGGTTGCAAAGCTTGGCTCTTTTATCCCAATCTCTTGATGATACCTCCGCGCAAGCTCAAAAACGTCCATGCTACCACCTCAATATTAGGTATGTTCTTGTGAATTTATAGGTTTCTCCATTTAATGGTATCGCAGAGCGAAATCTTTAAAAGTCCTCATCGTTACTAACTTTAGTGGTTAAAATGGACAATGCGAAAAAGAAGGGAAAGCAGTATTTCAAAAAGGGCAAGGTTCTGTGGGTGCTGAAATATGGAGATAGACTTTATGGAAAAGTGTTAGGTACTTATCCCTATTACGTTGAGGTCAGCATAAAAAGTGGAAAAAACAGATGCACTTGTCCTATTGGGAAAGACTGCAAGCATGTATTTGCTGTATTGGAGGCTTTTGAGAACGGGAGATATTTTAAGACGCCAAATCCCTTGGCAGAAGTTTCGCCTCAAGCTGTTGTGGATGAGATTATTTTTGAAAATCCTGAGATTGGAAGGTCTATTATTTTAAAAGAGCTTACTTACTATATAAATCACGATGAAAGTGGAAGCGAAGTTGCGAGGCTATTCAGGAAAGCTTTTGCTCTGCTAAAGATGGAGTTTTCTAAAGAATTTTACGAATCTCTGCTCATACAGTTTGAAGAATTTAAGAAAGTTTTCTATGATTATGGGCTCACGGAGGAAATTGAGAGAGAGCTTGAGAAATTTAAATGCTCTCTATGAATCTTCTATCTGACAGGTGCTTACTATTGTTTGAATTGTTTGATATACTAAACATTATATTTATATTTGTTTGTTTAGCTTGATAAACAACTTTATAAAGGATAAATATGTAGCTTATGGCATGAGACCCGAAATAGCCAAGGTGTTGATAGAATGGCAAGAGAGCTGGACTCCTCCTCTAATAAAAAGAGAGTTTGATACATCACTTATCCTCCAAAATATCAACAAAGTGATAACATTTGCGGGATGCCGGAGAGTGGGAAAAACGTACTTAATGTTTCAGCTGATAAACGAGCTTTCAAAAAAAATTCCAAGGGAGGAAATATTTTACATTAATTTTGAAGACGAAAGACTCGAAAAGAGAATCGAGACATTAACGGAGCTGATACCGACAATTGAGGAGCTATTTGGAAAAAAAAGCTCCTTTTATCTCTTTCTTGATGAGATTCAAAACATAGAACGCTGGGATTTATGGGTTAGACGAATCAATGACTCACGAAGAGATATCAAGCTCTTCTTAAGCGGTTCTTCTTCAAAACTTTCAAGCAAAGAAATACCAACGAGCTTGAGAGGAAGGGCTTTAACATTTGAAGTTTTTCCACTCAGTTTTAGGGAGTTTTTGAAATTTAAGGGATTTAACATACCAGAGAACATTGAATTCAGTGATAAAAAATTTGAACTTTTAAACCTTTTGAGAGAATATCTACTCTATGGTGGATTTCCAGAGGTTGTTCTTGTAAATGACGTGAGAATAAAGCGCATGCTTGTAAGAGAATACTTCAATACAATAATATCACTTGATGTGGTTGAGCGATATAATGTTAGAAATTCCGAAGAGCTCAGAACATTTATCCGTCTGCTTCTTAACTCGGAGTATTTCAGCCTCAGCAAGCTTGAGAAAATTATGAAGAGTATGGGCTATTCAATAAGCAAGGCTACTCTCTCAAACTATCTCCGTTACCTTACTGAATGCTACTTTGCCTTTCCAGTTGAGATTTATGCCCCAAAGGTGAAGCTCAGAATACAGTATCCTAAAAAGATATACTTTGTTGATACATCGTTTTTAACTTTCTTGAGTGTCAAATTCAGCGACAATATAGGAAGACTTATGGAAAACGCAGTTTTCGTGGAGTTAATGAGAAGGGGATACACTCCAAGTTATGCAAAAGAAAGCAACTGGGAAATTGACTTTGTAATACCTGAAAAAGAACTGTTAATCCAAGTGAGTTATGATGTTAGTAATCCAGAAACCATGGAACGGGAAATCAAAGCACTTATCTCAGCTTCCAAAAGATTTGGCTGGAGTAATTTACTCCTCATAACATGGGATTATGAACACTCCCTCAAGTTCAATGGGAAAGATATTAAGCTTGTTCCTCTCTGGAAGTGGCTACTTGAAATGTAGCTTTTTACCCTGTATCCAAATAGTCCAGCAAGCTCTTTGCCTTGATATTTCTTTTCAACGTGTCATAAATTTCTTTTCCGTCAAAATCGAAGGAATACTCAACGTTAATCTCATCAAGGAAGAATTTCATTATCTGAAAGGCATATTTTGATTTGTTTCCTTCCATCTCTACAGCTATAAAGGGCTTACCACGATTTCCAATTATTACATCAAAATTCAATCTTACGCCTAAATCCACATCAATAAAGCTTATCTTTTCTTGTGTTTTGAACTTTTTCACAAGAGCGCTTGGAAATCGTGATTTTAGCCTTTCTATGAGTTTTATTGCCTTCTCATACTGCTCTTCGGTGAGCTCAGCCTTAAGCTTAATTCTCTCAATTATCATTATCTCACCCACAATGGGAATCTAAAAAACCCTTATAAACTTTGCATCACCTAAATAGAACATTAGAGGGTGAGAAAATGAAAGCGATTTATAGAGAAATGTGCCCAAATTGTGAGGATAGAATTAGTGATGAACGCTTGTATAAGAAGCATCCGTGTGATGTTTGCCTTGATGAAGAAATTCAGGCTGAAATTTACTTTGATTTAATAACGGGCGTTAGAGAAGCTCTCAAACTACGTGGAACACTAAAGCACTGGGATGAAATTTACAAGCTTGAGAAAAGGTTGAGGGAGATTGAGGAGCTCTTTGAGAAAGCCACAGGTTTCAACTTCTGGAGTGCCCAAAAAACCTGGGTAAAGAGACTAATTAAAAACAAGAGCTTTTCCATCATAGCCCCAACAGGTATGGGTAAGAGCGTTTTTGGATCATTCATGGCGTTGTATTATGCTAAAAAGAAAAAGAAGAGCTATATAGTCTTACCAACAACACCGCTTGTGGTGCAGACAATTAAGAGGGTAAAGACATTTGCAGAAAGAGCTGGCGTTGAAATCAACCTTGCCTATTACCACGGTGGCATGAAGAAGAAGGAAAAGGAGGAAATGATTGAAAAGATCATGAACGGGGATTTTGATATTCTCATAACTTCAGCCCAATGGCTTGCGAGAAACTTCGATGAGATGCTCAAGGATAAGAGGTTTGACTTCATTTTTGTTGATGATGTTGATGCATTTTTGAAAGCCTCAAAGAACATTGACCGCTCCCTTATTCTGCTCGGCTTTACAGAGGAGATAATCCAGAAGGCTTGGGAGATCATAAGGTTGAAGAAGCAGATGGCAAAATTCCTCAATGGCAACAGCCCAGACAAGCAAGAGCAGCTCAATGAACTCAACAAGCAGATTAACAAGCTTGAGAGAGAAATAAGAAAATTCAAGCGTGAGAATAAGATTGGAGTATTAATTGTAGCTTCAGCAACTGGAAGAGCAAGAGGGGATAGGATAAAGCTCTACCGTGAGCTTTTGGATTTCGAGGTGGGAAGCGGAAGGTCGGCGTTGAGAAATGTTGTTGACAGCTATCTCTTCCCAGAGAAGCCAATTGAGGAACATGTTGAAGAGATTTTGACAAAGCTCGGTAAAGGCGGATTAATTTTTGTCCCAATTGATCAGGGAATCGGTTATGCTGAGAGGCTTACACAATACCTCCAAGAGAAAGGCCTTAAGGTTGAGCTTGTCTCTGCAAGAAACAAGAAAGGCTTGGAGAAATTTGAAAATGAAGAAATTGACTATTTGGTTGGTGTTGCGACCTATTATGGAACCATAGTTAGAGGACTTGACTTGCCGCACTTGATTAGATATGCAATCTTTACAGGTGTGCCGAAATTTAGATTCAGCCTTGATTTGGAGCAACCCACAATTTACAGAGTTTTAGGACTGATGAGTGAAGTCATGGAGTTCCTTGATGAAGAAGACAGGAGAGAAGGTGAAAGATTATATGCTCGCTTAAGGCGTTTGATTAGAAACATTCCCCAGTTTGAATTGATGAAGATTGAAGAGGCATTGGCGGAAGGCTTGCCTTTGGAAGGATTCCACAGCCATGTTTTGGAGGTCTTTAGACAAGCTGTTGAGTTCTTGAGGAGAGTTCTGAAGAAGGAGGAAGTGCTCAAGCGCATAGAAGAAGACCCATTCGTCAGCCTCAAAGAAGAGGAAGGAAAATGGTACATTGAGATTCCAGATGTTAGGACTTACATCCAGGCAAGCGGAAGAACTTCACGTCTCTTCGCTGGTGGAATTACAAAGGGACTGAGCGTAATAATAGTTGACAACGAAAAGGTCTTCAACGGTTTGAAGAGACAGATGAGGTGGCGCTTTGCTGAGTTTGAAATGAAGCCGTTTGAAGAGCTTAACCTTGAGGAGCTTCTTAAGGAGATCAATGCCGATAGGGAGAAAGTCAGGCTGATTCTTGCCGGAAAGATAAGTGAGAAGACCAAGGACTTAGTTAAGTCTGCCCTCATGATAGTTGAATCTCCAAACAAAGCCAGAACAATAGCCAACTTCTTTGGACAGCCAAGCAAGAGAAGGATTGGCGACTTGGTGGCATATGAAGTCAGCATAGGCGACAGGATGCTGACGATTTTAGCAAGCGGTGGGCATATGTTCGACCTCGTTACAACGGAAGGTTATCACGGCGTCCTCATAGAGGAGGGAGATGGAAAGTTCCACTTCATACCAGTCTATGACACGATTAAGCGCTGTAGGGACTGCGGTCATCAGTTCGTTGACTGGGAGGAGAAGGGGGTCTGCCCGAGATGCGGCTCAAGGAATGTTAGGAATGCTCTTGAGAATGTAATTGCAATGCGTGAAATAGCTCAAGAAGTTGATGAAATTCTCATAGGAACTGACCCAGATGTTGAGGGGGAAAAGATTGCATGGGATATCAGGAATGTTCTAAGTCCCTACACTCCAAACATCAAGCGCATTGAGTTCCACGAGGTTACAAGACCAGCCATATTGAAAGCCTTGAATAAAGCGAGAGACGTTAATGAGTTCAGAGTTAATGCCCAGCTGGTGAGAAGAATAGAGGACAGATGGATTGGATTCGAGCTCAGCCAAAAGCTCTGGGAGGTCTTTGAGAGCAGAAACTTATCAGCTGGTAGAGTTCAAACACCCGTTCTTGGATGGGTGATACAGAGATACAAGGAATTCGTCGAGAGCGAGACAGACTTCATGGCATTAACTTTGGAGAACGGCTTAAGCGTAACCCTTGAAGGTGTCAAGGAGGAAGTTGGGGAAGTAACTATTGAAGATGTCCAAATCGAGGAGAAGGAAATCAATCCATTCCCACCATATACCACAGATACGATGCTCCAAGATGCCTCAAGGTTTTTAGGGTTCTCGGCGACTTACACGATGCAGCTTGCTCAAGACCTGTTTGAGCTGGGTCTGTGTATAACACCAGATACCCTTGTAACTCTTGCAGATGGTCAGATAATGAGAATTGAAGATGCTGTGAAGAGCAAAGTGAAGGAACTTGCTGGAGTGAACGGATTCAAAGCAAAGAATGCTGAAGTTACTGACCTCTGGAGGGTTAAGTGGAACGACGAGATTAGAGTCATAAAACTGAAGAATGGCTACAAAATAAAGGCAACTCCAGATCATGGATTATTTGTAATGAGGGATGGCAGGATTGGATGGGTGTCCGCAAAGAACATCATGCCCGGTGATTACGTTGCCTTCTCCTATGACATTCGTGGAGAGGAAGGCAGAGAGTTCACACTGCTTGAGCTCTTGATTGAGCTTGGCATAACTGATGTGATGATTCAGTTTGATGAAGCTTTTGACGACATAATAGCACCGCTCATAAAGAAGAACATCAAGACGAGTACGAAGTATAAGTATTTAAGAAATCGTGCCGTTCCTCTGAAACTGCTGATTAAGTGGGGAGTTGACATTAAAGCAGCAGAAAATCATGTAGTTGGACTTTACAAACAGCGTGCTGGAGCAAAGAAGATACCTAACATAAAGCTCGACGAGAAGTTCTGGTATCTCTTTGGCTTGATTTTAGGTGATGGAAGCATAAAAGAAAGCAAAATTGCGGTGTCTCAAACCCCACTCAAGCAGGTAAAGGAAATAATTGAAGAAACCCTTCCAGTACATGTTTTTCTAACAAAATCCCAGGCAGTGTTCTCTAACTCACTGCTTGCCGAGCTCTGTAAACGTTTAGGAGCAAGAAGCGGAGAGCTTCATCCAATCGTATTTTCCCTTCCAAAGAAGCAGATAAATGCCATGATTGCTGGATATTTTGATACTGATGGTTGCTTCTCCCTCTTAAATGACAAAAGAGGCCCTAACTTTAGAGCTCTGCTGACATCGAAAAGAAGAGATGTTCTTGAGAAAATCGGCATTTACATGTACTCAATTGGGATACCTGTTTATATAAGAGATGATAAAAGGACTGGCGTAGCTACTCTAACGGTCAGCAATAGACATCTGGAAAAATTCAGAGAAGAAATTGCAGCCTTCTTAAGGATACGCAAAAGTCAGTTTGAACAAGCATATCAAACATACAGAAAATTCAGAAAGGAGGGACATGGTGATATTCTCCCAGTTGGGAGCATATTCAAAAAACTTAGATTCCCAAAAGGTGCTAAGGCTGAGATTCTAAGGAGACATAAAATTGACATCTGGAACTGGCTCAAGGAAAATAGCAATGGTATACCAAGAGAGAAACTTAAAGTTGTCCTTGATTATGCTGAAGAATCTCCAGAAAAAGAGTATCTCAAAAGTTTAGTCGAGTCGAATGTTACATGGGTAGAGGTTGCTGGGATTTCAGATGAAGAATACAGTGGCTACCTCTATGACTTCACAACAAGCACAGAGAACTTCTTTGCGAATGGAATGCTATCACATAACTGTACATATCACAGAACTGATTCAACTCACGTCAGCAACACGGGTATTGAAGTTGCAAAGGAATACATTAGCGAAGAAATTGGAGAAGAATATTTCGCTCCAAGAAAGTGGGGTGAAGAGGGAGCACACGAGTGTATAAGACCCACAAGACCAATTGACACTGGAAGATTGATGCAACTGCTGAGAGATGGTGTCATTACCCTCGCAAGGGGACTCACAAGAGATCACTTCAGGCTTTATGATATGATATTCAGGCGCTTCATGGCATCACAGATGAAAGCTGCAAAAGTTCTCTATGAAAAAGCGGTGATTGATGCAAAAGTTGCCAAGACTGAGATTGAAGGATATATTAAAGTGATCTTTGATGGTTGGACTAAGTTAAGGGCACCGCCATTAAGGCAGCTGCCAAAGCTTGAGAAAGGACAGAGACTCAAAGTCGTTGAGGTTAAGAAATGGAGAGCACCGAAAGTTTCCCTCTACACCCAGGGTGATTTAATTGCTCTTATGAAAGAGCGCAAAATTGGAAGACCTTCCACATATGCAAAAATCGTCAAGACATTGTTAGATAGACACTATGTTATTGAAACAAAAGGAAGGAAGAAGTTAGTTCCAACGGAACTTGGAACCAAAGTTTATCACTATCTCATAAGCAAATATAAGGAGCTTGTCAGTGAGGAAAGAACAAGACAACTTGAAGAGCTCATGGACTTGGTAGAGGAAAACAAGGCAGACTATCAAGAGGTACTTAACAATATGTATGCAGAGATCAGACAGTATATTTTGAAGTGATCCTTCTTCTTTGTTGTCTTTGTCTGTTTTACAACTATTGTTGTTAGTAATATATTGCTCTTTTTGGTCAATATTGTTGTCTTAACCAAAAAATTTAAAATTAAGATTGAGTAAAAGCTTTGTATGTCGGTGCAATATGGATAAAATCAAATGGAGTCATGCTCAAATCAGAGGTTTAAATAAGACGTAAAACTAATTGAGTTGGAAAAAAGTTATATACTTTAAGCTCCCATACTATTTTGACAGAAATATGATGGTGGTAAAAATGGCAAAAGATAGAATGGTAGAACTTTTACAAGAACATTTTGAATTGAACTTATACGAAGCAAGAGCATATGTTGCCTTGGTTGCGTTTGGAGTTCTTACTCCAGCAGAGTTGGCAAGCGTTTCTGAAGTCCCAGCACCAAGAACTTACGATGTGTTGAGGAGCTTGGAGAAGAAGGGCTTTGCCATCAGTCAGCCAGGTAAGGTTAACAAGTACAGGCCGGTTCATCCAAAGAACATCCTTGAGAAGTTCATTGAAGAGTGGCAGGGGAGGATTAAGGAAGAACTTGAGGCAAAGAAGAAGGCTAAGGAGGAGTTACTTGAACTCATGACACCATTGATAGAGACAGAAATTCCAAAGTACGGTGTTGAAAGGGTTTGGGTTGTCAGGGGAATCAGAAACTCAACACTCAAGACAAAAGAAATGCTCGAAGGAGTTCAAAAAGAGATACTTCTTGCAGATGATGGTTATGTCGCGATAAACCTTGAGGATGACCTCATTAAAGCTATCGAAAAGGGTATTACCGTTAAAATTGTTGTTACCAAGCAGATACTCCCGAGACTTCAAGCATCAAAACTAATGGATTACTACAAAAACGGAAAGTTTGAACTTAAGGTTATTGACACTCTTGAACTGCCAATGCTAATCTGTGATGAGGAAGTGTTCTTTGCATTGGAAGACATGGCTGCCAGATACTTTAACTATGAGACCCAAGTTTGGATCAAGGACTTCAGAGTTGTCAGCCTCTTTAGAGGAAAGTTCGATGAATATTGGGAAAAGGCAACAAAAGTCTGATGCATTTTTCTTTTATACATATTTAAATTTCTCTTCTTCAGGAGTTTTTTGTTTGATTCTCCAGAAAATTTTCCCGCCTCTTTGAAAGCTCTCAACTTTTCCCTGTTCTGTTAATCTGAGTAATAGCTTCCTAACCTCTGCAAGGGAAATCTTTGTTTCTTTCGATATCTCCTCAGTTGTTAGCTCTTTCCCTTCAAGAATCTCTAAAATTTTTAAATGCCTCATTTTTCACCCTCCAGTTTTTTGTATCTTTCTAAGATGTCAATTATCTTTTCCATGACTTTTAAGTGCTTTTCAAGCTTTTCAATATCATCAGGCAAGTTATTTGCAAGTATTTTCAGCTTCTCCATTAATATCTGCTCAATACCTTTCAGCTCAGCCTTTTTCTGTTTTTCCCTGTGTTCACATACAGGGCAGAAAACCTTTCCATTTAATTCAAAAAGAGGAGAACCACACTTAGGACAGTGTTTATCGAGCATTTTTGCTCCGGAAAGTAGGAGAGGTGTTATTATCTTTCTAATCTCCTCATCGCTTAATGCCATTGTTACTCACCACTCAACAGTTGGAATACATCAACCAACGCTTTCTTTCCCAGACGTGAACGTGTTATTCTGTCTGAAATCTCTGCTATGTCAAATGCTATGATTTTGAAGTTCTTTTTAATCTCTTCGAGGATATGAAGAAGCTCTTCTAATGTGAGCTCACCATGCTGAAAACGGGCAATTTTGTACTCAGGTAGGAGGACATCCAAATCAATGGTGAGATAGATTTCCTCTCCAAGATATTTTTTGACATCCTTAATGATTTCCTCTATTGGATGATTTTTCAGGCTCTTGTATGCTCTCCATTTACCTCTTATTTTTCTACTTCTGGGTAAGGCTGGGAATATCTTAACCCGTCTTGTCCACAATTCGGTACCTTCTGTGGTAGGTATCATCAGAACAGGGCCGATAATTGAAGCCTTTTCAATTATTCTCTCGGAAAGGGCATAAGCGAGCCAAGAACCATGATCCAAATAATCATGCATTAGGTCAGTGTGAGCATCTATACTTATGACTGCTCTCGGCTTGAGCTTTTGGACTATACCATAAGTTGCAAGATGATCTCCAATTATATACGTCCTGTCAACTGGCAATCTCTCAGAAAGTAATTCAATGGTATTTGATTCAACAATCATGTAATCTTCAATAAGTTTGTTCTTTCGAAGAAAATTGAGAACATACATGACACCTTCTCTATTTGGCTTTTCTCCAAACGGAATAAATGTAACCATCGTAACTCCCGAAATTTAATTCAGTGAACTCCTTTTAAACTTAGTCCAGTGCTCTCTACTTATGTATTTAAACTTACTCAATTATGTTTACAAATTCTTGTCAAAAATTTTGAGAGTTAAAGTTAAAAAGTGTGCAATTGATGTTAAGGTGAAAGCTTTAGATGGAGGAGTTCAAGATGATTCTACAAGTTGCTTTAGATCTGACCGATATTGAACAGGCTATTTCTATAGCAGAGAAAGCTGCTCGTGGCGGTGCTCATTGGCTTGAGGTTGGAACTCCACTCATTAAAAAAGAGGGAATGAGAGCAGTTGAGCTCATGAAGAGACGCTTTCCAGATAGGAAGATAGTTGCCGACCTAAAGACCATGGACACTGGAGCTTTAGAGGTCGAGATGGCAGCGAGGCATGGAGCAGATGTAGTTTCTATTCTTGGTGTTGCTGATGACAAGACAATAAAAGATGCACTCATGGTAGCGAGAAAATATGGAGTAAAGGTAATGGTTGATCTGATAGGTGTTAAAGATAAAGTCAAAAGAGCCAAAGAGCTTGAAAAAATGGGAGTTCACTATATTCTTGTTCATACAGGAATAGATGAACAGGCACAGGGAAAAACCCCGCTTGAAGATTTAGAAAAGGTTGTCAAAGCGGTTAAAATCCCAGTTGCTGTTGCAGGAGGATTAAACTTAGAAACTATTCCTAAAGTCATTGAGCTCGGTGCGACTATAATTATTGTGGGTGGGGCAATAACCAGGGCAGAAGATCCTGAGGAGACAACAAGGAGAATAATTGACTTATTCTGGGGTGAATACATGCAGACAATCAGAAAAGCAATGCATGATATCACTGAACATATTAATCAAGTCAGTGATGCACTCAAACTGGAAGAGGTAAGAGGGATGATAGATGCAATGATTGGAGCCAACAAAATTTTCATTTACGGCGCAGGAAGGAGTGGATTGGTTGGTAAGGCATTTGCCATGAGGCTAATGCACCTTGACTTCAATGTTTATGTTGTTGGTGAAACTATAACTCCAGCCTTCGAGGAAGGAGATCTGCTAATAGCAATCAGTGGGAGTGGGGAGACAAAGACAATAGTTGATGCCGCAGAGATTGCAAAAAGACAAGGAGGAAAGGTTGTTGCAATAACATCATACAAAAACTCAACACTCGGTAAGTTAGCTGATGTTGTGGTTGAAATTCCGGGAAGGGCTAAAACGGATGTTCCAACAGATTACATAGCAAGACAGATGTTGACTCAATACAAATGGACAGCTCCGATGGGGACACTTTTCGAGGACTCCACAATGGTTTTTCTGGATGGTATAATTGCACTCTTAATGGCAACATTCCAGAAGACCGAAAAGGATATGAGGAAAAAGCATGCGACCTTAGAATAGGGGTTACCATGATTTCCTTTACCCATATTTTTGTTGGAATTGGGAATAGTGGGATCAGAATAGTAAAAAACATTGAGGTACCAAATGCTGTTAAAGTATTTCTTGACTCTTCTTATTATCTCTTTGATAAAAAGAAGTTTTCTTTTGTGAATCAGATTAAAAACTTTTTTAGCAGTCTAAGTGAGGATACGATAGTCTGGATCATTTTTGAGGACAAGCCGATCAATATTGATATCGTAAACCTCATAAATGACAGTCTTCCAGAGAAAGTTGTTCGTCTGGCTTATGTATTATCCCCTTATAAGGAACTTGTCCTTGAGGAGAAGCCAGAATGGGCATGCAATTTTGAAACTGTCTTTTACGATTCCCTTTCAGAGTTTTTAAGTGCATACACATCGGCACCTCTGGAAGATGCGTTTAATGCGGCAAGTAAGCAAATTGGTGTAATGTTTTCGAAGCTTTACTATTATCTTGAAAATCAAATGCTTGTTAATATTGACTATGCTGACCTATTCAACATGATTAAGGGGGGCAATATTGGAATACTGCGAATTTTAAGGAAGGTTAATTTTGAGTGGAACTGGGGAATATGGGACAGAGGACTGATCAGCATAATGGTAGGTAAGAAGGTTTCTCTAAGAAATGCTCATGAGATTTTGGAAAAGTTCCAGAATCTTCTGAGAGAAAAGGATATAATATGGGGAGTTAGAATGAACGAAGAGCTTGATAATGAGATTGAAATATTAGCACTTTTAATCAAGAGGTGGTCAAATGGAAGCGATTCTGTTTGATATAGATGAAACACTCTTGACGGAAAAACCATTAATGATGCTTTTCCTTCCTCAGGTCTATGAAGAAATTTCAAGGAGGCTTGGGATTAAAAAAGAAGAGGCAAGAATCAAGTTTCTTAGAGAGATAATGAACCGGAAAGATACCTACGAATGGTATGATTGGAACTTCTTTTTCAGACTTTTTAACTTGAATCTAAGGTATGAGGAACTTTTAACTGCGTATCCTCACAAGATTCATGTATTCCCTGATGTAAAGCCAACACTAAAGTGGTTGAGAGAGGAGGGGTACAAGCTTGGAGTCATTACAAGCGGACCAGAGTATCAGAGACTCAAGCTCAGGATAGCAAAGCTTGATAACTATTTTGATATAATCGTTACAAGAGAAGATGCGAAAACAATAAAGCCCGATCCAAAAATATTTCTCTACGCATTAGAAAAGCTTAAAGTTGAACCCAGCAAGACAATAATGATTGGTGACAGCTTGCAGCAAGATGTATATGGTGCAAAAAATGTTGGCATGATTGCGATCTGGATTAATAGGGGTAATGAGAGAGGATATAACTTTGCTGATTACGAAATTAGAACTCTTCATGAATTAAGAAAAATCTTGGGGGGTTTAGAATGAGGGAAATATTTAACAGGGAAGGAGTTTTTGTTGAATATAAAGAGAAGATAGTTGAACTCGAAAATGGTGATAGGCTTGTTCATACTCAAGAATCTCCAACAAAACTCTGGTGGGAGCTGAAAGAAGCCCTCAAGGGTAAGAGAGTTAAAGTTGTAGTGTATGAAATCGAGGAATGAAAAAATGATAGCTCACATCATAAATACCGATATTTATGGTAGAGGGATTCTGAAGGTTTATTTGGAATATCGTCTCAAAAATTTCAATTTTTTAAAAAATGCTGCAAAATTACTCTTAGATAATTCAGAGAAAGTCCTAATTGTTTCAAGCTTTCCCATCCCTCCTATGAACATCTGCGAAACTGACGGACCATTGGGAGCTTTGGCAATTTATAGAGCTGTTGAAAAGATTGGAGGAAAAGCCGAAATCTGGGCGCATGAACAGGTAAAAAAAGCTCTGAAGCCATTTGGCGTTAACTTTGTTGATCATCCAACCACTTCAGAGTACTCACTTCTAATAAGTGTTGAGACTGTTGGGAGGGCAAAAGATGGAAAATACTATTCCATGAGCGGCATGGAAGTGGAAGTTCCTCCTTTCGATAAGGTATTTTTAGAAGCCAAAGAGTTGGGCATTTCAACCATTGGGATTGGCGATGGTGGTAACGAGATAGGTATGGGTAAAATCAGACAGCTCATTGAAAAATATATTCCTCTTGGAGAGAAGATTGCAACTGTGGTTGAGACCAATGAGCTCATAGTTTCTGCGGTCTCCAATTGGGGAGCTTACGGATTGGTTGCTCAGGTTTCGCTTGAAATTGGAGAGAACCTTCTAAGGGATTGGAATGAACGAAAGAACTTAGAAGTCATAGTTTCTGCTGGATTAATTGATGGTATAATTAAAAAACCCATAATGAGTGTTGATGGCTTGAATGTTAAAATTCACGAAAAAATCGTTGAGCTTTTAAAGGAAACAGTGAATTATCAGCTTTAGTCAGAGAAGTCAGGTGGTTAGAATGAGAATCGAAGACTTCATAAAAGATGAGAAGAGCTTAGCTTTAATCAAAAAGGCTGAAGAATTTGCCAAAAACTTTTTTGAGCGAGAAGGCACACATGGATTTTCACACACTGAAAGGGTTCTCGCACTTTGCATGCATATAGGCCAAAAAGAGGGAGCAGATTTGGAGGTTTTGGCCTTAGCTGCTCTCCTCCATGACATTGCAAGACCTCTTGAAAGTAAAGGAAAGGTTGAAGATCATGCTAAAGAAGGTGCAAAAATCGCTAAACGCTTCCTTGAAGGTTTAGGTTATGAAAAAGCAGATCAAGTTGCTCATGCAATTGAAGCTCATCGCTTTTCAAAACCACCAGAACCGCAGACATTAGAAGCAAAAATCCTCAGTGATGCAGACAAGCTTGATGCAATAGGTGCAATAGGAATTGCAAGGGTTTTTATGTATTCCGGGGAACATGGAAGGAGCATAGAGTTTTCACTCAAACATTTCGAAGAGAAAATACTAAAACTTAAAGACCTGATGTACACTGAAACTGCAAAACAAATTGCACTTGAGAGACATGAATATGTAGAGGAATTCATATGGAGGATCAAGAAGGAAATTGAGGGTGAGCTTTAGCCACTTGTTCTCTCTTTTAGATGTTCCTGTTAGCGGGTCACTTTGAATTTTTAAATGATAAGGTTTTTAAATAACTCTCACAAAAAAGTGTTAGCTTGTTATGTTCATTTTTAATATTAGCAGGAGGTGAGCAAATGAAAGCACCAATCTGTGAGGTTTGTTTGAAAACTGACGACATTCTTTGCCCGGCAGATGAAAAGAAGCTACAAGAGGGTGTTATTTCTGAGCTTGACGTTAAAATTGCAAGATTGCTATACAAGCTCTTAGGAGATGCAGACATAGAGTTCAAGAGAGCTGTTGAAGCCGGAGACTTAATTGTAATTATGGTTGGCGAGGGGGACGTTCCGCTTACAATTGGCAAGGGTGGAAAAAATATCAAACTTCTCATGAGGGAACTTGGCAAGAGAATTAGGGTAATTGAAGGAAGAGAGATCAAAGGGACAGATGACGTTAAAAAACTTGCAACAGATTTGTTTTATCCAGCAAGCATATTTGGAGTCAATGTGGTCTATAAACCAAATGGTGGACAGTACTACAAAGTCCTGGTTCTTCAGAGAGACAGGAACAAGCTTCCTGAAAAGCCAGAGGTTTTGGAAAATATTTTGAGCCAAATCACTGGAAAAGATGCTAAAATTGCTTTTATCTGATTCCATTCTTTTTTGGAGGTTCGAAAAATGTATAGAACCCACTATTCAAGTCAAATAACTGAGGAACTTAACGGACAAAAAGTTAAAGTTGCTGGCTGGGTTTACGAAGTCAAAGACCTTGGGGGAATCAAATTTCTCTGGATTAGGGACAGAGAAGGGATTGTTCAGGTAACAGCCCCTAAAAAGAAAGTCAGTGAAGAGATATTCAAATTAATTCCAAAACTGAATAGCGAAGATGTTGTAGCTGTTGAAGGAGTGGTAAACTTCACGCCCAAAGCTAAATTAGGATTTGAAATAATACCCGAAAAGCTTGAAGTGCTTTCAAAAGCTGAAACACCCCTTCCATTGGATCCAACAGGAAAAGTTAAGGCAGAACTTGACACAAGATTAGACAATCGATTTATTGACTTAAGAAAGCAAGAGGTCATGGCAATATTTAAAATCCGGTCAAATGTTTTTAAAGCTGTAAGAGAGTTTTTCTACAAGGAAGGGTTTATAGAAATCCATACCCCGAAAATCATAGCTACTGCCACAGAAGGAGGAACTGAGCTGTTCCCAATGAAATACTTCGAGAAAGATGCCTTCTTGGCCCAATCTCCTCAACTTTATAAACAGATGATGATGGCATCAGGACTGGACAAAGTCTTTGAGATTGCTCCAATATTTAGAGCAGAGGAGCACAACACTACAAGACATTTAAACGAAGCTTGGAGCATTGATGCTGAAATTGCTTTTATTGAGAATGAAGATGAAGTTATGCAGGTGTTAGAACGCCTTGTGGCATACGTAATCAATTATGTTAGAGAGCACAACGAGAAGGAGCTTGGGATTCTCAACTTTGAACTTGAAGAACCAAAGTTGCCATTTAGGAGAATAACATACACAGAAGCTTTAGAAATTCTCAAAGATTTAGGTAAAGACATCCCTTGGGGCGAAGACATAGACACCGAAGGTGAGAAGCTTCTTGGACAGTATATTAAGGAGAACTATGACGAAGACTTATACTTCATATATCAGTATCCAAGTGAAGCCAAACCATTCTATATCATGAAATATGATAATAATCCAAAAATTTCAAGGGCTTTTGATATGGAGTATAGGGGGGTTGAAATTACATCTGGAGGTCAGAGAGAACACAGATATGAAATCCTCAAGCAACAGATAGCGGAAAAGGGACTAAATGTTGAAAGCTTTGAATTCTACCTAAAAGCTTTCAAATATGGAATGCCACCACATGGTGGCTTCGGATTGGGTGCTGAGAGGCTGATTAAGCAAATGCTTAACTTGGGTAATATAAGGGAAGTTATATTATTCCCAAGAGATAGAAAAAGACTGACACCATAACAGCTTTATACTTCTTTATCCTTTTTTCCATTTAGGCTGATAAATCCTTGGAGGAGAAGAATATGAGAAGGATGGCTTTAATGTTAATTGGATTGTTACTTTTGTCAACAGCCCCAGCCGTAAAATCTGTATCTGTCCCAGAATACGCAAGATTAAGTTTAATTGAACTCGGACTTAAGGATTCCGTGGTTTTTGGGAGTTATGAGATCAAATTTACTGATGTTGATCCATACTGGACAAAAGCAGCCTTGGACATTTATGAGAACGGTAATAAGAAAGCAACAGCAGTTCTTGGTTTAGGAGACAGCTACTACTATCCCAGTTCAACAAATACCTTCTTCAGAATTACGCTGAAATGGGCTCAAGCTGATAAAAAGACAATACTGATAGCAATTGATTCTCCCTTGATTAAAATAGCATCCGATAAAAGGCTTGATGAGGGGGACACATACACTCTCCCAACAGGATTTCCGAGTATAAAAATAAAACTCATTGATGCTTATAGCACAAGTGCCAGATTCACCGTTTACCTACCATATACTAAACTGACCAAAACGGTTAGTGAAAATGATGGCTTTGGAGTTGCTTATAAATTGACCAGCGAAGTGTCATACTATCCCTATGTTTTTGTGTTCTTAAAGAGCTCCGTAAGCAATGAGTACGCTATAGTTGATATTTATGCTCCAAAATATGCCTCAACCAAGTTGAAAATTAAGAGAGCCTCCACTGAAGAAACCACAACTGAAACTACAGTTGAACCAACAGAGCTTGTATATAACGATATTCTATACGTCGGAGAGATTCTTATGATGAATTATAACTCAACAATCTACAAGCTCAGGCTTAATTCGATAGGATATTATTCAAGTTTGAGCCTCTTTGATAAGAATAATAAGCCCTTAGAAACGTTTAATGTAAAAGAAGGAAGTAGCTATACAAGCAAGAAAGCTCCAATTAGAATTGAAATACCTCCAAATAGTGTTGATTTAGCATACAACCGCACTTATATCAAAGTTTATGCCCCAAGCGGTGCAGAGGTTTCTCCAATAGTTCGAAAAGCCAAAATTAAAGTTGACCTAAGCACAAATGTTAAGGAAATGCTCCTTAACAGTGAAGAGCTTGTAGTATTTGTAAATGTGGAAAATCAAGGAAGAGGAAAAGCTTTTGACGTGAAAGTAATTGCGCCTCTGCCAAACAACTTTGAGCTTAAGAGTGGAATTGGCACGTGGTCATTAAAAACCCTTGATGCCTTTACAAAAATGCCAGTTCTGGTATATACCCTAAAGCCAACTCAAGTTGGCAAGTATGACCTTGGAAAGGTAAAAGTGGAATATTACAATGAAGCTGGACAGAAGAAGGTTGTAACTTCAAACGAGGTCAAAGGAATTGTGGTGTACTCAATTCCAGAAATTTCTCTCTCTGCAGAATCTTTCAACGGAACATGGAGGAATTATATCACAACACAAGAAAAGAACATTAAGCTTAGGTTTAAGATTTCCGCTGCAAAGGGCAATCCTGAATTTGAATTCATAAGGAATGCAGCCCTCCAACTAATACTACCAGACAGTATTGATGGTGAAACGACAATTAAGCTCGGAGATATAAAAGCTGGCGAGGAAAAGATAGTCGAGGGACAATATGTTGTTCTCAAGCAAGCGATTTCAATCATAGGTGCAAAGCTCAAATATCAAGACCCACTTGGCAACTGGCACGAGAAGTACTTTGGCAACTTGCTAATCATCAATTCAATTCCACCAAAAGTTGTTGTTAAAGAGAACATTGTTAAGGTATATCCAAAACCCAAAGAACTTCCTGATTACATAAAGAAAACTCTAAGTACCTTAAAAGACCCAACACCGCTTGCACAAGCTATTGAAAATGTCACAATAAACTACCTTCCAAAGAAATCGGACTACAAGACTCCTTTAATAGTGATTCTGCTGATATTAGTCATTGCTCTTGGAGCCGCAACAGTGAACTACAAGAACAAGTATGAAATTGTCAAGAGTAAGCTGGAAAGAAGAAAGAAGAGACCTGGAGGACTTCCCAAGAAAGAAGAAGAGGAGCAAGAAGCAAAACCCCCAGAAGTCGAGAAAGAGGAAACTCCCTAACTCTTCTTAATCTTTATATACTCTCTTTCTTCCCCTATTTTAGGGATGGGACATGTTCAAGTACAAGCAAGTTATGGTCATTAGGCAGGATTTAAAGCTCAGTAAGGGGAAGTTAGCAGTTCAAGTTGCCCATGGTGCAGTTACAGCAGCGTTTAAAGCATATAAAGAGAAACCAGAATGGTTCAAAGCATGGTTCCACGAAGGACAGAAAAAAGTAGTTGTAAAAGTGCAGAATGAAAAGGAGCTCTTTGAATTAAAAGCGGAAGCAGAAAAACTTGGTATGCCAACTGCTCTTATTAGAGATGCTGGACTGACTGAGATCCCCCCTGGAACAATAACATGCTTGGCAATTGGGCCTGCACCTGAAGAGCTTGTCGATAAAGTTACGGGACATTTAAAGCTGTTGTGAGTCAAAAGTTCATTCGTTGGTTTCTGCTCAATGCAGAATTTTTAAATATCTTCACTATGATAAGTCTGTAATAGGTGAGAAGTGTGAGACTAAAAAAATTAATCGTCAAAAACTTCAAAAGTCTTCATGATTGTGAAATTGAGCTTGGAAAATTTAACGTGCTGATTGGTGTTAATGCCTCAGGTAAATCCAATCTTGTGGAGATTTTTAAGCTTTTAAGAAAGATTTATGTTGAAAAAGACTCAAATCCATTTCTTGAATGGTGGGGCTACAACAACGTTGTATGGCAGAGAAAGGAGGAATTACCTATAACAATTGGCATGCTCTTTGATGTGGAGGGGTATGATGTATATTTTGAGACAACTTTTACGGGAACAGGTGGAAGGTTCCAAATTTTAAGGGAGATTCTGGATATTAGAGGATATGTTAAGATTGAGAAAGAAGGACAATGGATTAGAGTTGAGCATGATGAAGTTCAATTAAAGAAAGTACTTCCTATTATTTCCAAAATTAAAGAACATCTCAAAAATAACTATATCATACCAGATTTTCTACGTGATGACTTTTTCAGATTAAATATTAAAAATCTCAAAAGATTGGAAATACAAATACAAGACAAAGAAAATTTGATATCTCTCATTAGCGTAGAGCACGGAATGACACTGTTTTTAAAGGAATTTGGATTTGGTGTGAATTCTATTCATGAAGTAAGCCCACTTAAAGCGCTAATAGATGTTGCTGAAAAAGGAGAATTCTCTAGAGAGAGTATTCTTTACATAATAAATCCAATTATACCAAATAAAAGAGAAGACTTACCTGATACTCTCCTAACAAAATTTCGAGATGAATTTTATTTTATGATAAATCATATGATAGTATTAAAGCCACTTATTATCAACTTTATCAAGACTCCCCAATATCCCAAGAAGGAAAATAGAATTTATGAAGATGGAAGTAATTTAACCAACATTCTGTATACTATTTGGCTAAGAGAAGGCAGACTTCCCGAAGAAATCGAAGCTCCTCTACGAATAATCTTTCCTAACACTCGTGTATTCTTCCAGCTAATGGAAGATGGCAGAGTTACCATGAAAGTTTTTGAAAATGGACTTGAGTTGGCCCCACCGAGTATTTCAGATGGATTCTATAAAGTATTAGCACTCCTAACTGCTGTTTATCTAAAGCCTCCCCTTCTGATTATTGACGAGATCGAAAATTCCCTTCATCCAGAGACTTTGGAACTAATTCTTGATACAATAAAAGAAAGTGACGTTCAAGCGATAATCACTACACACTCTCCAGTTGTTGTTGATATGACCGAGCCTGCGGATTTAATCCTTGTAGATAAGGAACGAGGAGAAACCAAATTTAAGAGAATTAGAGAGCCTGAAAAAATAAAGAAGTTTCTTCAGGAAAGGGGTTTAGCTTTGAGTGAAGGATGGCTCTATGGTTCAATATTTGAAAACAATGAAAGCCATTGAAAGTGAGGGAATGCCAGTGACATTGGAAGTGATTTTGATAGTTGAAGATACCTATGGTGGTGAGTTTTTCAAAAGAGTACTTCAAGAGTTGAATAAAAGTAATTTTCTGCCATATAAGGTCAAGTTAAAGAAACTCTCTGGGCGAAGAAATCCAATTCACGCTCCATATCTATGCAACCCAAAGCTAAAAAAGATAATAACAGCAACAGATACGGCAAATGCTGATAGGATAATCTTAATTTATGACGGAGATGGACCATCAAATTATTCTCAAAGATTTAATCAAGTAAAAAGCCATATCCCTGCGAAAACAAACACTCCCATAAAGATAGTTCTCTTTGAGTATGAAGTTGAAGAATGGATTTGTAAAAGCTTAGACATTAAATGGGATTCTAAACCCTCTGATGCCTTAAAGAGGAAAGTTGGATATAAGAAGAGTCAGCTCCCTAAGTATGTAAGCAAAGTAAATTTCGAAGATTTATCCAATAGTTGCAAATCCTTTCAAGAATTTATGGATGCTCTACGGTGACATAAATGGACTACCGAGAGTTTTTCAGACAATTTAAACATCTAAGTGAAACTCCTGGCATTGGGGGAAAAATTAAGCAAAGACCAGAGGATTTTATAGTCGTTGAAGTAGTCCCAAAAAGGTTGATTAGCAGGGGACCTTGCTTAATCTACAAGCTCAAGAAGAAGAATTGGGAGACAATGGCAGCTATAAAAGAAATCGCAAAAAGAATTGGGATCCATTATAAAGAGATTGGATTTGCCGGAACAAAAGACAGACATGCATTTACAGTCCAATACATCAGCATTTGTGATATTGCATTAAAAGAAAAGCTCGATTCTCTAAAAATCCAAGATATAAAGCTCGAGTTTGTGGGTTATGGCAAACCTTTAAAGCTCGGCATGTTGGTTGGGAACAAGTTTAGAATCATAATTAGGCAGCCAAATTTACCAATTGAGGAGGCTTTTGAAAGAACAAAGGAAATAATAGCTGAGCTTAAATCTAAAGGGGGATTCCCAAATTATTTTGGATATCAACGCTTTGGTGAGAGAAGAGTTGTGAATCATGAAATCGGGAAGCTCCTATTAAAAGGACGGTTTGAAGAGGCTGCAATTAAATTTTTAGGTGAATATACCGGCGAGATGGAAGGTGATGAAGCGAGGAAAAACTTCTTAGAAACTGGAGACATCGAGAGAGCATTGGAAGAATTTCCAAAATTCTTGAGATACGAGAGAGCAATGCTATATCGTTATAAAGAAACGGGAAGCTGGAAAAAGGCGTTTGCAGTTTTGCCAAGACCAATTCTCAGAATTTTTATACATTCATATCAGTCATATCTCTTCAATAAAGCCCTCTCTAAGAGAATTGAGGAAGGTTTGCCTCTCAATGAAGCATTAGTGGGGGATATTGTCTGTCAAATTAAGCACGGAATTCCTTTGAGGAGCAAGACTTTCAAAGTCACAAGAGGAACGCTAAGGCTGGTAAATGAAAAAATCAAAAAGGGTGAGACAATGGTTACAGGTCCAATATTTGGCTTTGCTTCTCGTTTAGCAGACGGAGAAATGGGTAGAATAGAGAGGGAGATACTTGAAGAGGAGGAAATAAGCCTAAAAGAGTTCAAAATGAAAAGTCTAAAAATCTTGGCTGAGCCTGGTGGAAGGAGAGAGCTTTTAATAAAGCCATTGGAGTTTAAATATAAAGCCCTCCCTGAAGAGAATGCTCTGGCTTTTAAGTTCTTCCTTCCTAAAGGGGTTTATGCTACAAGCGTCTTGAGGGAGATTATGAAGGATCATTGAGGTGATTTGCATGATTAAAGTTATTTCGGTGGATATTGACGGAACAATAACTTATAAAGATAGAAGGCTTCACGAAGAGGCTCTCAAGGCTATTAGATTAGCTGAAAGCTTAGGAGTCAAAGTGATGCTTGTAACAGGAAATACCGCAGGCTTTGCAATGGGAGCCAGCATTTTAATTGGGACTACGGGACCAATAATAGCTGAAGATGGTGGAGTTGTCGCAGATCATAAAGGAAACAACCGCATTTATCTTGGTGATATGGGAGAGTGCATGATACTCTGGAGCGAGCTGAAGAAACGCTATCCTGAGGCAGAAATGAGCTATACAATGAAATATGGTGAAAGAAGAGCTGGACTTGTCTTAAGAAGAACCATCTCTGTTGAAGTTGTTAGAGAGCTCATAAAAGAGCTTGGATTGAATTTAATTGCCGTTGATTCTGGATATGCAATCCATGTGAAGCAACCTTGGGTTAATAAAGGCAATGGGATAAAGAAAGCCTGTGAAATCTTGGGTATTAAGCCAAGTGAGGTTGCTCACATTGGAGATGGTGAGAATGACTTGGACGCTTTTGAGGTTGTTGGTTATCGAGTGGCGGTTGCTCAGGCCCCAGAAAGTCTGAAGAGAAAGGCAGATTACATAACTACAAAGCCCTATGGAGCGGGAGGAGCTGAAGGAATACTGCATGTTTTAAAAAGGTTCGGCTATATCTGAGGCGAAAACTTTATAAACTAACTTCAACGTCTATAATTTGGCAGGTGGGCCGGTAGCTCAGCTTGGGATGAGCGCCGCCTTGGCAAGGCGGAGGCCCCGGGTTCAAATCCCGGCCGGTCCACCAGACCTGGGCGGGCCCGTGGTCTAGACTGGTTATGACGCCACCCTGACAAGGTGGAGGTCCGGGGTTCGAATCCCCGCGGGCCCACCAAAGCTTTTTAATGAATGTTAATGATGATTTTCTTCGACTTAAGTATTAATCTGTAATTTTATTTTCGAGATTTACAGAAATCCAAGAGGACTGCAAATTCTTTCCTATCACCTAACTAAATATTTTTGATTGAAGTTTATTCGTGCATAGTTTGTAGGAAAAGCTTTTTATTTTATGAAATGTTTCACAATAGTGTAAAGCGTTTGGGAGGTATGTTCATGGGAGTTGAAAAGGTTCCAAAATACGATATCCCCGTTAAAAAAGTTGAGTATGTTTTCATTGAGCTGGAGAAAATGAAGCCTCACGAACAGCTTGTTCAAAAGGAACTTGAGGCATTTATTGAAAGTGTTACCGGTTCGGGTGTTTTTTGGAAACCTATGCTTTTGGCTAAAGTTCCCGGTGAGGATATGTATCTGATTGTAGACGGTCACCACAGGTGGGCTGGTCTCATGAAGCTTGGAGCTAAGAGGGCACCATCAGTAATTTTGGACTACTTTAGTGATGATGTGAAAGTCTATACTTGGTGTCCGGCTTTTAAGGGTGACTTGGAGAAGGTTCTTGAAAGACTCAAGAAAGAAGGGCTAACAATTGAAGAATGTGAAAATGCTGAAGAACTGGCAGAGAAAGGAGAAATTGCCTTTGCTCTTGTTGGCAAAGATAAGGCATTCAAGATTCCAGGTGGATTGAGAGAACAAAAGATTGTGAGCAAAGTCCTTGATGAGATGAGTGTTGAAGGAGAAATTGAACTTATTTATTATGGTCTCAAAGAAGATGCAAAAGAGGACATGGACAAAGGAGAAATTGACTACGTCTTTATTAGAAAAGCCCCAAGTAAAGAGGAAGTTATGGAGTTAGTGAAAAGAGGAGAAGTTTTCTCACCAAAGACAACGAGACATGTGTTGCCATTTATACCAGATAAGATTGATGTCAAGCTTGAAGATCTCTTCTGAAAAAGTTTTTTAACTTCTTTCTTTTAATTTTTCTTGGCCAATGATGAAGGATCAACCGGCTGAATAATGATGATATCGGTCTTGTCTGAGGTGTGCAAATTGATTAAGGCGTTAATCTTTGACGTTGACGAAACTCTTGTGTACTACGAAAGCTATGATGCAAAGGAGTGGTTTAACAGATATCTCGAGCCCGCATTCAAACAGTATGATATAAATGTGGATTTTGAGACATATAGGAAGATGGTTAAGGGAATTCTCCCTCGAAGTTATGTTGAAAAGCTTGGAATTGACCATGTAGAATTCTGGAAGCTTGTTGATAATGTGAACCTTAAATATCGGAAGGTATTAGCGAAAGAAGGCAAGATTAAGATCTTTCCAGATGTCCCTCAAGCCCTCTCTGAGTTAAAAACAATGGGATTAAAGCTTGCCGCTGTAAGCAATGCTTCTCAAAAATGCACAGAGTTCGTGTTGGAGCTATTTGACCTGAAAAATTACTTTGAGGTAGTTTTTGGCAAAGACTACTCATACCTCAATGGTGTAAAACCAAACCCGTATTTGATCCAGAAAACTCTCAAAGCTTTGAATGTCTCTCCTAATGAAGTTCTTGTTGTTGGGGACAGTAAGCTGGATGTGGAAGCAGCACATAGAGCGGAAATTAGGGCAGTTCAGGTTCTAAGATTCGACAATTTTGTAGAGGAAGCTGACTACCATGTTAAAAACCTTAATGAGCTCGTGGAGTTGGTCAAAAGGTTGGGCATGTATTAACGTTCAAAACGCTTTTGGTATTTACCTCGTGAAAGCCTCGGGGCGGGGATGCAGTGATTCTAAAATCGGCATTCGAATAGAAACCTTTTTAAACTCTTGAACGTAATAGGGCCTCGGAGAGGCCACCGTCAGATACCCCTTCAAGGGGTTTATCGTGTCCCTCCGCCATTGGAGGGATGACGCTGTTAAGCGTCCTTTCAAAATTGCCTCTCGGTAGTTGAAACCCTGTGAGGTGGCCTCTGAGACGATAACCCTGAGCCGCTCTGCGCAGTAGGGGTAATGGGCCTTAGACCGGGCCTGCGGGCTGAACCGAAAGTGGTAACGCGAGTAGGTTATGAGCCCGCAAACCTCCCCACCACTGGCAAGGGGTTAAACCCTTCAGGGCGGGGAGGAGGTCAGCAGATTGAAGGTGTTAACACGAGGGGTGAGTGGAGGCAGAGATTATTAGATTATGGAGACTGAAAATGTCCAGTATGTCATGCAACTTGATACTGTAAAGCAGGTCGCTACTGAGCTTAGAATGGTTCTTATTCTCTCAACTCATACAACCTTCTGCCCCATTTGTGGAGCAAAGATTGAATGAGTTTTAATTTTTCTTTTTAATTCTTAGGTTTTAGTTTCGATTTTGGGTTTTAAGCCAGTTAAGAATTACACAGTATGATAAAAAGAAAAGAGAGCGGAAAACCTCAGAAAACCCAGAGCCTTGCTTCCTTGTACTCCCTAAAGGGCAGTGCTTGGAGCGTCGGTTTTATTTTTTCAAAGGTCTCCGTGGCGACATAGAACTTTATCGAGCCGTTCGGAGCTTTAAGCTCGACTGGGGTCTGGCCGCTGGCCTCGTTGCCCAGAAAGCCCTTTCCGCGCTTTACTGAGGTCTCTTCAACTCTTGCCACAAAGCTTCTGGCGCTTTCCCTGGCGTAGTCGTCTATGTGCTCCACGAAGTTTGGGGGAAGCTCAAGGGATGACAGGTAGTTCCTGACTGCCTCTTCGTATTCCTCTCTCGCTTTGGCGGCGGTGTAGATTGAGATGTACGCTCCCCCATACATCAGACCCCTTTTGAGGGCGTCGCCCCACGTTCCCTCCTTCATTCTGATGTAGTAGACTTTTTCCCCTACTACCGCCCATATTCCGAACTTGGGCTTTCCCCTCGCTATCTCCTGCACCGGGACTATGAGTTGCGCTTCCATCAGCTACCACCTCCCTGTATCTCGAAGTTGTAGAAGGAGCCATCAGCTCCCAAGCCAAGCACCTTAATCCAGTCCCATTCCGGCCTGTAGTCGAAGGTGAACTTCACAAGTGGTGCCGGGAGGTAGAACGTCTTCCTGAGGGCAAACTCATAGGCCTGCCTCTGATTGTTCCATGTGCGCTGATAAACCATGAGCGTTCCGTCAGATGTTGAGAGTGCAAAGTGCTCATCCTGGTCATTATCCCCGTAGAGGCCGACAACGTTTGATATGGAAACGTAGGGTCCCTTTTCGATGGTCATCTTCCTCTCGGTGTCCGAGTAGTCTGGTGCAAGGCCGTAGAGCTGACCGTTTGAGTAGGCGAGCAGTTCGTCCAGATACCAGTAGTGGTAGGCCCCAATTAAATCCACGCGGTCGTCTATCCTGTAAACGTTGGTGTCTTCACTGTAATGTCCGAGGGGATCTGGAATGAGGTACGTTCCTCCCTCCGTTAGAACGACGATGAAGTCATCTGGTAAATATGGGTTAACTTCCCTAATCCTCTCTGGCAGGGTGTAGACCTTGGGTTCAACGGTTACGTTGATTCCTTCTTTCAGCTTGTGGAACAGAGTGTCGCCGTCGTAGATGTAAACCCTCAGCTCAGTGCCCTTCCAGACTATGAATTCGTGGTTATCCCAGTAGGATGGGTATATTGAGAGTCCTTCTGCGTCGAAGTCGTAAACAGCGTCGCCTTTGAAGGTTTCCCACACAACGTCGTTCTCTGAGTGCCTCTCCTCCCAGCCTGCGAGGATGTGGAGCTTCCCGCTCTTGTCAACCATCATCGCAATGTCATCATTAGGGACCGAGTAGTAGAGCCTTGCCCTCGCTGGAAGAAGTATAAGCCTCACACTCCCGGTATTGTGGGGGTCTATGCGGGGATTATCCGTACTCCCCTCGAAGAAGTCGAGGTCCCATGGAACTATCCAGATAACTTTATCACACTCAATGAGGAACAGAACGCTTTCATCGCCGTACGGGAAGTAGTACAGTTTGCCTGTCTTGGGGGTTATCTTCACTCCCCTGTAGTTGTAGCCGTCTCTGCTGTAAACGAGCCCTTCCACCGTGTAGGCGTTTTCAAGGAAGTTTTTGAGTTGCCCTTCAAAAGAGGCCTCTGTTCCCTGCCCGCTTTCTGGAGTTCCTGTTGAAGTGCTCCCTCCTGATTCTCCTGAAGTTCCGGATGAAGTCCCCGAGCCCCCTGACTCCCCGGCCGTGCCTTCGGATTCACCACTCTGAGATTCACCCTCGCTCGTCTTTAGAACCTCGAACAGCCTGTAGTACTTCCCATCGTCGCCCCAGAAGGTTATGACTCCTACATCCCAGCCGTCAATGTAACCTGAGGCCCACACCGGCTTGACTGGGAGGTCGAGGTACCCGGCCAGAGTCGTTTCGCGATAAGTGAAGTCGAAGGTGTAGAAGTAAGCCCTGTTCCCTTTCAGCGCCACGAACTCAACCCCACTGCTCGGGAGGTAGACGTAAACGCTCTCGTACCCTTCGAGCTTAATCTCAGCCTGATAGTCCTCGTCGAGTTTTCCGTCCTCAAAGACCATCAGCTTGAGGGTCTTCCCGTCGTAGAGCGAAACAAGGTCGTAGTCGCCTCCTTCATCAAGCGATAGCTGGGCGTTTTCACCGACGTCAAATTCCGCTGAGACCTCAACTCCATCCGGCCCATCAACTGTGTTCATGACGTAGAGCTTTCCGCCGCTCAGGACGTAGATGCCCTGCTTTCCAATCAGGACGTCCCTTACGTTATCAAAGGAGAACCTTTTGGCTTCGGCTTTCTGACCTTCTCCCTTCGTGAAGTCGAGGAGATTCTCGTAGTCCCAGCCGATTACATAAACCTCGTTGCCGTTCCATGCGACGTAGTAGACGTACTCATCGTTCTTTTCAGAACCCGCCGCCACGTGTTTAACGTTCAAATCCCAGCTCTCGACTCGTTTGGTCTTGTAGAAGTAGACAATCTTCTTGTCATCGTCGCTCGGCCAGTTTTTCCTTTCATCTAAGTCGTACACGATGAGGTAGAGCTTTCCGTCGGTCCCAACGGTTAGTATTGAGTCCTGCGGGCCGGCGAAGGTGAACTCCACCCCGTTAACTGGCATCTTGAGGACGATGAAGGGATAAACCTCTAAGGTGCCGTCCGTGTACACCTGCGAAAAGCTCTCGTCGACGTACTGGTAAATGTAGAGGTTTCCTCCCGAGTAAAACATCGGGGCGTAGTCAAAGAGCGTGTTGTAGGCGTTGCCGTTGCTCACCCACGTGGCACCGTCAACGTGAACCTCAATTCCAGCTAAACCGCTGGAGTTGAAGAGTCTAATATGAGCTTTAGTTCCAATATCAGCTATATCTGTGGTTCTTTCTTGGGGCTGTGAAGTGGTTTCTGGTGTTGTTGTTTGCATGACTTCTCCTGGGCTTTCTTGAACTGTGGATGTTTCTTTTTGAGTTTCACTTACCGTTCCAGTTTCCTCTCCGGATGCTGTTTTTTCAGTTGTTCCACCCATACATCCAGCTACTAACACTATACCCACTAACAACAACACCAGCAGGGCTTTTCTCATCCCCACTACCTCCCGTCAACGGGGAATAAAGAAAAGAAAGTTCATTCAAATTCATATGCATACCCCTCCACCGTGAAACCATATGTCTTGCAGCCAAAGTCGTTGCATGCTTTAACCGTCACATGATAAGTGGTTTTATGTCTTCTTGCTTCAAGTTCTTTGGCATCAGCGTACTCAACGGCTTTCTCAGTGACATAATCAAAAGTCGCATCAATGAGCTTCTCTTTGATCATATTGAGAACACCCTTCTTAAATGCCTCTTTATCAAACTTCGCTGAGGTTGGAGTATCGACACCTTCAGGTTTTTCAACCTCAGCGTTTTCCTCCTCTGGAATGAAGGTTTCAACTCCACCAATTATGGTTTTTATTCCTTTTGCCGTTGCAACCATGCCGTATATTATCTTCGAACCAAAGCTCTTGGCTTCAATGGCTTTAGCAGTTAGAAGACCGATGTCTTTACCAGTCTTAAGAACTTCCACGCTGTTCTCGTACTTCGTGTAAATCGTTCCAACATCGCTTTCACTTGCAACAGTGTAGCGGTGTGGGATTATTCTTGCATAAATATACTTCAGCGGGATGGTTCTTCCCAGTTCAATGACTCTCTTTTTCTTTCCATTGACAAGCGCTCCAGGAACTATAATTGTGACGTTTTTACAGAACCTGCATTCAAAGACGAGCTTTCCAACGTCGAGGTTGTTGTCCCAATTGGATTCCTCAAGTTTAACCTCTGGAAGAGTCTTGTACTTGAAAGTTATGCCGTAATTCAGGGTCTTCATATTATTCGTATAATAGGCAGTAACACTTACCTCTTCAAATGCAATACCTATTCTTGAAAAGTTCTCAAGCACAAATGTTTTAGTAAGTGTATTCCCTTGGACTTCAGAATATCCGGTTTCTGATGACCAAAATCCGATTTTTTGAACTGGTTCTTCTACTGTACCATTATCTTTGACAATCTTCAGGGGGGCTACTTTAATCTCGATTGTTACGGTATCTGTGTCTATCACCAGTGTTGAATAGCCAGGCTTAACTTTTTTACCATTTACTGTCACTGTAATGTTATATATTTTCTTCCCCCCATATCTAGGAGGAGCTTTTAACTCCTTAGTTTTATTGTATTTCGGCTTTTGAACTGTGGGGGGAGTTTTGGGATGTAGTGCAGGGTCTGTTGGGACGGTTCCGGCTTTATATTCTTGATAATCTGTAAATCCATCTCCATCAGTATCTGGGTTGAGCGGATCAGTGTGTGAGGTTTTACCGTTTACTGTCCATGTGGTGCTAACCTCTGTATAATCAGTTAAACCGTCACCATCCGTATCCGGATTTTTGGGGTCAGTTTTCAAAATGTACTCCTTGTAGTCAATTAACCCATCACCGTCGCAATCCATGAGATATGCACAGGTGTCCTGCTCAATCAGATTATCCCCATCTATGTCATCCTCTACGGGAACGAGGTCCACGGAATCAATTATCCCATCTCCATCGGAATCTGGGTCATTTGGATCAAGCAAAAGAGGTCTCCTATTATCTGGGAAAAAAGCCGGGCAGTATCCTATCCCAACTGTATAATGAAGCTCCTCATAATCGCTCAACCCATCACCATCCGTGTCGTACTTTGTGGGGTCTGTTGGAATGCCGAAATAGCAGATCGCATTGTCTATGTGTACTTCGTTTTTCGTATATCTCTCTTTGTAGTCTGACGTAAAGACGGGATCGAGATAGCTGTGCATTCCAGTATGGATGTATCTTTCCACGATGCTGAAGGGGTATTTATTCAACTTTACATATGATTTGAGATCCTCCATCGTTGGAACACAGATATCAGTGGTGTTCAGATAATCACTGACAAAACTTTCCCACCAGGTGTATTCTTCATCGCTGGGAAGTTCTCTTCCCAAAATGGATGTAATGTTTTCAGTTAGCTTGAACTCATATATGAGCTTAGGAAGAACCTCCTGAAAGTCCGTTAAGCCATCGCCGTCAGTGTCCCTTCTGAAGGGACTTGAACCAAACTTGAGCTCAAGATTATCAAACAAGCCATCTCCATCCGTATCGGGTGAATATGGCAACGTGCCGAGTTTAAGTTCCTCACTATCCGGGATGAAGTCTCCATCACAGTCCGTTGTTAAATCACAGTGATATTCAGTGATACTATTCCCTTCAATCATAGTATAAATCTCATCTCCATCTTTGATGCCATCTCCGTCCTCATCAGGGTTAAGGTATCTCTCCATATGTCCCTTTATCCTGTACTCCCACTCGAACTTGTCGCTAAGACCATCTCCATCAGTATCTGGATTGGTTGGGTCGGAAGGCGGAAGATGATATATCTTGGGAAGCTCAACGAGCTCAAACTTGTCCGATAAGCCGTCTCCATCAGTGTCCTTAAGCAGGGGATTCGTGCCAAGCTTTATTTCCTCTCCATCCTCTAATCCGTCCCCATCCGTGTCATCGTAGCGGGAATTGGTCCCAAGCTTGACTTCAGTGCCATCTCCGAGACCATCACCATCCGTGTCGAACAGAGCAGGATGGGTGTTGTAAACATTTATCTCGTCCCGATCAGTAAGGCCGTCTCCGTCAGTGTCCATGTACATGCTTTGACTCTGAGCAGTTACCGAGACTTTCAGCGGTGTAGTTATCAGCATCAAGAAGAGTAAAAGGGCAATCTTCCTCATTTTTCTTCCTCCGTCCAGATTATCTTACATTCATCTGATGATAGGAATGTTATGTAGTTTCTTTCAATACCTCTACTTTCTCCGTTTTTCGTTATTTCTGCAGAATAGTGATACTTACATGCGACAAGCTCTGTGTTTGCCATAACACATTCCGGCTCGCTTATCTCAAGCTTTGAAAAATCAACTGCCTGATAAAGGGCATTGTGAAGCTCAGCAAGAGATTCATTATCAACTATTCTTAAGTCAAAATAGTCTAAGATCGGTTGTTCATTTTTCACAGCCTTGTAATATGCTTTGATAACTTCAGGGGCTTTTTGAAGACATTCCTGATATCCAGGAGGAATTAGGGACATGTTCACGGCGTAGGTTTGGTTGAAAATGCTGACAGTTTCAGTGCCTTTCTTAACCTGAGGTGTCTGCGTTGCTGTTGATGTTGTGGTGGTTGATGTTTGTGTTGTAGTCTGCTGGAGTATACTTTCACGACTCTGTGTTTTTTGGGTTTCAGTGGGCATGCCGTTTTGGGTACATCCACTAACAACTAAAACAATTCCAAGCAGAACTATTAAAAAGAGAGTTTTCCCTCCTTTCACTCCCAAATCCCCCCAGGATACACTTTAATCCCTATATCGCTTGATAAGGTACTAACACCTCTTAATACTCTATCAACTTATCTGTGCTAATGTACGCACTTGGAACTGAAAGGGGGAATGAAAGAAAAAGTAAGACTGGTAGTAGCAATACCTCTCTTTTCATATTAATCGATCTCCTATAATACTTTTCCCTCCTTCTGGAGCATTTCTTGATATTTCATTTCGGTCAGGCGAATCTTTACTTTGTCTTTAGGACTTAACTTCAGTGTCCCAATTTCCCTACGCTCTTCCCACCATCCTTCCTCTTCATCATCTTCATATTCATATTCTTCATAGATATGCGTGTATTCGATTTCAACAACAGTCTTTTTGGATTTGTGGAATAGTCCAACTTCGACTTCCTTTTCGATAACTCTATTAATTTCTGCCCAATATTTACTGTATCTTTCATCTACAAACACTTCAGGCCTGTAGAATTTCACTTTGTCCCACTTTTGTGCAAGTTCTTCTGCTGTAAGCTCAAATTCAACATACTTGAGTTGCTTAACCATTTTGCCTGCCACATCTTTCAGTTTGTTCAAAAATCCCATACATCACACCGTCCAAATCTATACTTTTTTAATTTATATAGCGTAACCAAGAAGAGAGGAGCTCAGGTAGGAACTCACTCTCTTCTTGGTTGTAAGGGTTTTCAATTCGTACCCATTATAGTGCGATCTTACTATTTATTTGCTTTTTTTCCATAATCATCTAAACGGACAAAATATTTATTCAAAATATGTTAAAATTCTGTGGAAATTTCAATTTATTCAAAAATATTCTCCTCTCTTCCGAAAAATTTTCGAAAATGATTAGAGCTACATCACTAATAGCAGTCATAAGTCTTTGGAAGTTTGTTTATCAAACTTTGGTTAAATATGAATGTTCAAAAAGCTGACCTATTACAGCTATTATTGGAATTTAACAAAAGCTCTCAGTATAAGTGAATAAATGGCTAATACCTGTATCACTAAAGTTGCTCCTTATTAGCGTGGGCTCATTAGGAATATGCAACAGCAAGTGAAATATCTCAAAAATGATATGTTCAGTTTTCAATCGATAAATTTTTATATACTAAGCACCCAAGTTTAGTACAGAAAAATGTACTACAAAAATTTGTACTGTGATGAAAATGGAGGACTTGAAGAGACAACTTGAAGAACTTAAGAAAAGGTTGGAGGTGCTTGAGGAAAGCATAGACCCGGTAGATGAAATAATGCTATCCATTAAGATGCGTCTAAGGAAGAAGCTTGAAACTGGAAGCTTGGAGTTGAATGAAGAGAAAGCCGCAAAGATTCTCAAAAGCCTCGCCAATCCAGATAGAATTAAGATTCTCAAGATGCTCTCGAAGAAACCAATGTCTTTCAAGGAAATTAAGGAAGCCTTGGGAGTTGAAAGTCCAACCGTTTCTCACCATCTCAAGCTCCTCAAAAAAACTGGAATGGTGAGGAGTGTTGAAATGTATGAGATTACCGAAAATGGTCGCTTGTTTTTACGCTTGCTTGAAATTATCTCTGCTTTAGGGGAGGTGGAAGAATGAAGTGGGATTATAGTATTTTTGAGGAAAAAAGCTTGCGATTCAAACTTGCTGAATATCTAAAAACGCTAACGGCACTAATGCTGATCCTCTGGCTTCTAAAGGGGCATCTTAAGCTCACCCTTTATAATGATTACATGGTTTATGCAATAATAGGCTTGATTTTTGCCTTTGAGCTTTTAAGTGTCGGTAAATGGCTGGGAGTAACGCTAAGCGGCATCATATTTGCTTTAGCTAAGGCATCATTCTGGACAAGTATCTTTCTGTTCTTCGGGAAGTGGCTTGGAATGTCACCTAAGCTAAGCGGTTACGCTGGAACTGCATTTGCTTATGCTGTTGTTCTGGCGATAGCTGGAGTCCTAACAGCAAAGTTCAGCAAGGAGAGATTTGAGTTAAAGGTAGAGGGCAAAGCTTACGAATTTAAAGGAGCTGACTTTGGTGATGTAAAAGTTCAAGGTGACGGTAAGGCATATCCAATAAAGTTTGGAAAGAAAAAGGCTGGATGGATAATAGATGGGGATATTGAAGTTACCGCAAAGACACCGCTGGGCGAGATCAGAAAGAGACTCATCTCTCCAGTTGCAATTTGGACCTCTGTCAACATAGCCGGTAAGAGAACTTCCTCTGATCCAGCATTCGTAGAGCGGGCAAATGAGCTAATAAATCCCGATAGGCTCTACAAGAAGAACAAGAGCGATAGTATAGTGGATCTTGGCTTCATAAAAGTTTATGAGGGCGAAGGTTTCGAATATGTGAAGCTGCCGTTCATTGAGGTTATAGAAACGCCGAGCGGTGAGGAGGTCAGAGTAGGTCCAATTAGAATCCGTGAGGGACATCCAGATAAACCATCAAGTGAGATGCTCACTATAAGAGAGCTCACCAACGGCTTCCAGCTTACAAAAGTTGGAGACAAGCTGAAAGTTCAGACAGAGGATTACTCCATAGAGGTGAGCGATGGAAAAGTTGTATACAAGAGTGGAAATGAAAGTTTGGCATTGGGAACGGATTACGTCTCACTTCACTCTGGAGAGATTTCAATAACTGTGGGAAGAGGCAAAGCTAAGATACGCATTGAAGACGTCGTTATTTCAGCTAAAGAAGGTAAGGTCAGGATTAGGGTCGGTGAGAAGAGCTACTCCATCGAAAGCTCCCAGGCTTATAAACTTGTCCTTGAGAAAGCAAAGGAGATTGTGGAAGAGCAAAGCACCGAACTTATTGAAGGCTTAGGAATAGACAAAGCAAAGCTGAACAAACATGTAAAAGAACTCTTAGACGAGCTGATGCAGTATCTGGGGTGAGAAAGCGTGAGGTTCGAGGATGTGAAGAAAGTCGGGATAAAGGCAGTGAACGGAAAGGTAATGATCGAGGGATGGGATGAAAGCTGTGCTGAGGTGGAGTACATAACTCATGGCGAAGTTAACGTTGAAGTTGAAAAGCCTGGAGACGAGCTCATCATCAAAGAGGAGCCCAAAAAGAAGAAAATTTTGGGAATATTTGAGAAATCTTCAAATGGCTGGGCGGAGATTAGGGTTAAGGTTCCAAAATGGGCTGTCGTAAGCGCCACAAATGTAAACGGCACAATAGAAGGCAGAGAAGTCGAATTTAAGCTCGTTAATTCCGTCAATGGGAGAATAATATTGGAGAAGTGCATGGCTGGTATTATATCAACGGTCAACGGTGGAATCAAGGCATCCTTGAGCAGGGCAGAATCCCTAAAGGTGAAGACTGTAAACGGACCAATAAGGCTCACGATAGAAGAGCTTGAAGGTAATGCTGTGATAGACACCGTCAACGGAAGCGTTCATTTAATCCTGACTGAGTTCTGTGACGCCAAGATAAAAGCGAAGTCTGTCAACGGAAGCGTTCGCATGATTGATACCGACACCATAGGCACGGGCGAATACGAGGTGAATGTAAGCACGGTAAATGGCTCGATAACGATTGAGTTCATCTGACCAGTTATCCTCCAAAAGTTTTTGGAAAAATCCAAAGGGGTTAGTGATGATGCTCAACCTTGGAAAGAACTTTTGGCTCTACGCCATAGGGAGGTTCATTTCACAGCTCGGCTGGGCAGTTCAGGATGTTGCTTTACCGCTTTACGTCCTTGATGTAACGAAGAGCGGTGCAATGATGAGCATCTTCCTCATAGCCGAGCTGGTCCCTCGCTTGATCCTATCACCAATTGCAGGTGTTGTGGGCGACAGATACAACAGAAAAGCCCTTATGGTGTGGCTCGACATAGCGAGAGGCATTCTGCTCTTTGGGGTAATAGCTTTTGGACTGCTTAATCTTAAGACTCTCTTGATTGTGCAAGTCTTAATGAGTATAATGGGGGCTTTCTTTGCCTCGGCGACAAGCGCCATGTTTGCTGATCTGGTTGAAAAAGATGAGCTTACGAGAGCTACATCAACGGTTCAAACTCTTGGCATAATAGCAAGGATAGCTGGTCCAATCCTCGGTGGTGTTATCTACGCTTTTGGAGGCATAAGGTTAGCGCTCTTAATAAACGCAGTCTCATTCTTTGGCTCTGGACTATTTGAGATGCTCATCCATTATGAATGGAAAACAAAAGACCTGAAGGACATACGTGAAATCAAAGAAGATTTGCTGGAAGGATTGAGATTCATCAAAACAAAAAAGGCTTTAATGATTTTAATGAGCTATGCCCTGCTCATCAACTTCCTCTTCAACCCAATTGGAGCCGTCGTTTTGCCCTACGTCTTCAGGATTCAAATTGGCTTCTCAGCTCAGCAGTTTGGAGCATTGGAAACCGCCATAATGGTGGGTATGCTGCTTGGAAATGCTCTGATAATGGCAAAGCTCGGCGACAGGGCAGAGATGTTGCTGTTCAAAGCTCTGTTCATGGAGCTAACTTTGTTCTTAGTAATAACTCTGCTGTGTTCACCATTCATAAGCCTGGAAGTATCGTATCTCTTTATAGCATTTGTAGCTGTTGATGTTTTATTAGGAATCTTGAATGCTCTCGTGAATGTCCCGATTTCGGCAAAACTGCAGAAGATGATGCCGAGTGAGCTTAGGGGAAGGGTGTTCTCAGTATTTGATATGTTTGCAATGGGAACGACTCCAATAGGAATGGCAATTGTCGGAGTTCTCTTAGAGATTCTCCACCCATATCAGCTGATGATTATCTCATGGTTCGCTGGATTTGGTGTTACTTTATACTACTTTGTCAGATATGAAAGCATTATCCTGGCATCAGAAGCAGAGAAAGAAGGAATTTGAATCACTCAAGCCAAACGTTATCATCTCCGAAGTAGTTCAGCTTAACCACAAAAAGCCTAAACGGCTCTTCATTTTCATTAACAACCCAGTGAACAGTCTTGGGCTTGACCAAAAAGATGTCTCCAGGTTTTGCATTGTACTCTTCTTCTCCAATACCAAGCTTTGCTTCTCCACTTATTATATAAAACAGCTCGTACTGTCTTTCATGATAGTGTTTTGGAACTGTCTGCTTGGGTTTAATCTCAACTATTTGAGCGTAACTCCCTTCAGGAAGCTCACCTTCAAACAATGGGGCTTTCCTGTAAGTTCCCCTGTCAATGAACTCATTAATTTCGGCTTTCATATCCCTCATCCCCAGTGTAATCTATTTTTACTCCCCTAAAAAGACTTCCTTCAGATGAGTATTTAAGTGTTCAAATCTGCGCAAAATCCTTTTATATGGTGGTAATGTAAATTACTTAAGGGTGGTCAACATGCAAGATGTTCTCGAAAAAGCCCTTGAATGGGCTATGAACAATTTGAAAGCAGAATACATGGAGCTACGCTATGAGAATCTCAAAAAAACAAATCTTGAACTTAAGGATGGAACTTTTGTGACCTTCACTGGAAAAATCCAAAGAGGAGTTGCAATAAGGGTTCTTGCAGATGGAGCTTGGGGATTTTCTTCAACCAACCGCTTGGAGAACTTAGAAAAGGCAATTGAAGAAGCATATAAGTTAGCAAAAGCCGGAGCAAAAGCAAAGAGGGAAAAGATTCAGCTTGCTGAGATAAAGCCCATTGAAGACATAGTAAAAAGCAAGATGAAGATTAAGCCAGTTGAAGTTAACATTGATGACAAAATTGGACATCTCAGAGAACTTGAAAAACTTCTCAAAGAGGATAAAGTCGTTAAGTCCACAATGATTCGCTATGAAGATGCAAGCGGTGAAAAGATTCTCCTCACAAACGAGGGGACAAAGATAAAGTGGGACGTCAACTATCTTGTCCAGTACATCTGGACAACTGGAAAGGAAGGGGATAAGTTAGCTGCAAGCAGAGACTCAATAGGGCAGGTGGATTACGGCTGGGAGATATTCGAGACAAAGGAAACCAATGAAGTTGTTGCTCAGAGAGTTTTAAAGAAGCTCCATGCTCAGCTTAACGGCGTTGCACCAAAGAGGGGAGAATTCCCCATTGTTGCGGGACCAATTATAGTTGGAATCATTGCCCACGAGGCTTTAGGTCATTTGGCTGAGGCTGATCTTACAATTAACTCACCGTTTAAGGATCTCATGGGTAAGCAAATTGCACCAGAATTCGTTACAATGAGCGAGAGAATCGTTGATGGCGGCTTTGGAAACGACAAATACGATGATGAGGGCGTTCCCGTTAAAGATATTCACATAATTGAGAACGGAATTCTGAAGGAACTCATGGTCAATAGAGAATATGCTCACAAGTGGGGAATTGAGCCAAACGGACATGCGAGAGCCCAAGACTACACTTTTCCACCAATCATTAGAATGCGCAACACGGTGTTTGAGCCCGGTGACTGGAGCTTTGAAGAGATGATCGAGGACATTAAGTTCGGCTATTATGTCGTTGACTTCAGAGGAGGTCAAGCTCAGCTCAATTCAGCATTCCAAGTTGGTGTGCAAGAGGGCTATATGATTGAGAACGGTGAAATTACAAAGCCAATAAGAGACACTTCCATCAGCGGAATTGCAATTGAAGCTTTAAAGAAGATAACTGCTGTGGGAAAGGACTTTGGAATTGAGACAGGTTTCTGTGGAAAGGGACAGACAGCATTTGTTAGTTCCGGAGGACCTCACATGAGATTTGATGGAGGAATAATTATCGGGTGATTGAAATGGAAGAGCTCATCCGCTATGGTGAAAAGTTTTTTGACGAGCTTGAGATTGCCGTTTACAGAAACAGAGACGTTGGAGTTAACATTGAGCTTAATGAGGTCTCAACTTCCTCTGTGAGGCAAAGAACAATTACTGTAATTAGGGGCATAATAGATAAACGCATAGGGATAAGCATAATTGACAGCAAGGATAAAGAGGAAATCAAGAAGGCAATTGAAGAAGCATACAAGATGGCTAAGCTCAATGCTCCAGATGAGAAGTGGGTTTCACTTCCGGAGCCTGGCAAATACAGAGAGCCAAAGAAGATAAGCAAAGAAGTTAAAGAGGTTTCTCCAGATTACTTTGTGAACTTAGCAACTAAAGCTATCAAGCTTGCATTAGAGAAAGACAAAGGCTTTGTTGTTGCTGACGGAGACGGAGGTGCTCAGTGGAGCGAGAGCTTAATAGTAAATTCTCACGGCGTAGATGTCTTCCAGGAAGGAGGAGGAGCCTACTTTTACCTTGAGCTCATCGGAAGGAAGAATAGTAATGTAACGCCAGGTATATTTGAATTTGATGCCAAGCTTGGCTTGAACCTTGAGGTTGAGAAAGTGGTCGAAGAGGTTGCTCAAAAAGTCAAGTGGGCTTACAACGTTGAGAAAAGCAAGACCGAGGAGGCAAAGGTGATAGTTGGACCGTGGGCAATGGCTTCCCTTTTAAGTTATGCTCTCTTCCCAGCGTTTAGCGGTGAAAGGGTAATTAAAGAAACAACACCACTGCTTAACAAAGTTGAGCAAAAAATTGCAAGCGAGCTTTTGACGATTTACGATGACCCATTCCACGAACTTAGTTTAAAGCCAGTTATAGCCGACGATGAAGGAGTTCCAACGAGAAAGAACATTCTCATTGAAAACGGCATCTTCAAAGGCTTCGTATGGAACAACTACTGGGGTAAAGTTTATGGGACAGAAAGCACAGGAAATGGGACGAGGAACCTCTCAACAGGCGGAGTTGGAATAGGCTTCCATAATATTGTTATTGAGAAAGGAAAAGAAAGCCTAAGCGACTTGATATCTGAGATTGACCATGGCTACCTCGTTGATGGCTTCCAAGGGGCACACTCAAGTAATCCGGACAATGGAAACTTCGCCGTCGTTGCTAATCCGGCTTTCCTAATTGAGAGCGGAGAGGTTAAAGGCTCAACAGTCTTCATGATGAGCGGCAATGTTTACGAACTAATCAATCAGATTTACGCAATCAGCAAAGAGCAGAAGGTAATTCCATTCCACGGAACGACAATAACTCCGTGGATTGCCTTTGAGGATGTCAAGATTGCTGGAAAATAATGCCATTCTTGTTTCTTGTACTTTTTTCACAAACCATTAAATAGAGACAGAAAAATTTATAAATCCCACTTATGAAAGTGTTAGCAAAAACTATAATAGTGGTAATAATGGTAAACGGCTTAGGTAGAAATTTTTGGCTTTTTGCTGTTGGGAGGTTCATATCCCAAATAGGATGGGCAGTTCACGAAGTGGCACTTCCCCTGTATATTCTCGACAAAACCCAAAGCGGAGGAATGATGAGCATTTTTGTTCTTGCAGATATGGTTCCTTCCTTAATTTTCATGCCACTTGCTGGTGTTATCGGGGATAGATACAACAGAAAAGCTCTAATGGTAGGTTTTGACTTGATTAGGGGAGTTCTTCTCTTTGGAGTTATCTTTCTTAATCTCCTCCAGATATATCAGCTTCTTGTTCTTCAAGTTGTTCTTGCAATAATGAGCACGTTTTTTGGAGCCTCCACAGGTGCCATGTTTCCTGATTTGGTTGAGTCTGACAAAATTGAGAGAGCAAATTCAATAATAAGCTCACTCTCAATAGTTGCTCGCCTCATTGGTCCTGCGCTTGGTGGATTGATATATGCAATTGGCGGCATAAAACTCGCATTTATGATAAACGCTCTCAGCTTTTTTGGTTCAGGTCTCTTTGAGTTGCTGATAGAATACGAATGGAAAACAAAGGAGATAGAGCGGCTTGGTGAAATCCTAGCAGATATCAAAGAGGGACTTCTATTCCTAAGGTCAAGTCGTTATCTTATGGTTTTGATAAGCTTTGCCCTGTTCATGAATGCATTGGGTCAGCCATTTGGTTCTGTCTTGGAACCATACGTTTATAGAGTGGTGTTAAAGCTATCAAGCCAGCAGTTTGGAGTTCTTCAGTCTTCACTCATGGTCGGAATGCTTTTGGGCAATATGTTGGTTGCGGTAAAACTTGGAAGAACAGCTGGAAAACTGTTTTTTAAATCCATTTTCTTTAACGGTGCTATGATGTTAGCCTTTGTCTTTCTGATTTCTCCCTTAATCATGATTTCCACATCATTAACATTTGCATGTCTGCTTGGGATAAATGTCCTGTGGGGTCTCACCAGTGCAGTGATCAACATCCCCCTGCAGGCGAGGATTCAAAGGGCAGTGCCAAGTGAACTCAGGGGTAGAGTATTCTCAGCTATTGGAGTGCTTGTAAATCTCTCCACTCCACTTGGGCTAATTATTATAGGCCCTCTCCTTGATCTTTACCCAGCATGGAAAGTTGCACTTGGTCTTTGGAGTTTGATGTTCTTGGTGGTCATTATATACTATGCCAAGTTTAGAGAAGTGTTGAGTGCCTGAAATTTAAAATTCAAACTCAACTCCATTTTCATCTCCTTCCCAAAGAATAATTCTCTGAAGTCTGATATTTGAGGGCAGTTTCTCCCTAATCTTTTGAGCAATCCACAGTGCTATATTTTCAGTGGTGGGATTATCAAAAAACCTATTGAGGTTTTTATGTCTTAGGTTAGCTACAATATTCTCAACAATGTTTCTTAGTTCCAAAAAATCAATTACATACCCTTCTCTAAGCTCTCCCTCCACAACTACCTCAAGTCTGAAAGTATGACCGTGAATTTCTTCTGGTTTCCCATTAATAACAACTGCATGGGCTGCATCAAATGTAAACCTCTCTATTATCCGTGCTTTCATGTAACCACCAAAAGACTCTCTGCTCTTATGTTAAATAATGTTCGGTATCTGTTATACATAATTAAGCATATTTTTATCCCTTAAAAATAACCCATCGTAATGTTTAAATTTCACAGCACTTATAAAGCCAATAACGTTAGTTTTTCGAGGTGATAACGATGACAAGATATATGGTAACATCAGCTCTGCCTTACGCTAATGGCCCCATCCATGCAGGGCATTTGGCTGGAGCATATCTGCCAGCGGATATCTTTGTCCGATATCTCAGACTGAAAGGAGAAGATGTCATCTATATCTGTGGAACTGACGAACATGGGACGCCGATAACATTCAGGGCATTAAAAGAAGGTAAAAGTGCAAGGGAGATTGTTGATTACTATTACGAACACATAAAGACCACTTTTGCAAGGGCTAAAATAAGCTTTGATTACTTCGGAAGAACGGAGTTGCCAGTTCACTACAAGGTCAGTCAGGATTTCTTCCTGAAAGCCCTTGAGAATGGACATCTTGTAAAGAAGGTAACAAAACAAGCCTATTGTGAGCATGATAAAAGGTTTCTCCCAGATAGGTATGTAATTGGAACTTGTCCCTACTGTGGGGCTGAGGAGCAGAGGGGAGACCAGTGTGAAGTTTGCGGTAGACCGCTAACCCCTGAAATTTTGATAAACCCAAGATGTAATATATGCGGAAACCCCATAACCTTCAAAGATTCAGCCCATTATTACATCAAAATGCAAGACTTCCAAGAAAAGCTTAGAAAGTGGATTGAGGGTAATGAACACTGGAAGCCCAACGTTAGGAATACCGTTCTTGGATGGATAAAGGAGGGACTTGAGGAGAGGGCTATAACCAGGGACTTGGATTGGGGAATTCCAGTACCACTTGAAGACAAGGATATGAAGGGCAAAGTCCTCTATGTTTGGTTTGAGGCTCCAATAGGATACATATCAATAACAATTGAGTACTTCAAGCGCATAGGTAAGGAGGAAGAATGGAAAAAGTACTGGCTGTCAAATTATGACGGAGAAGAAACAAAAATAATTCACTTCATCGGGAAAGATAACATACCATTCCATGCAATTTTCTGGCCGGCTTTCCTAATGAGCTATGGGAAGTTTAAAGATGAAAATGGAGAATTTGAGTGGCTACTACCGTATGATGTTCCAGCCAACGAATACCTCAACTTAGAAGGCAAGAAGTTCTCAACCAGCAGAAACTGGGCTATTTGGGTTCATGAATTCTTGGATGAATTTCCCGCTGACTACCTCCGCTATTACTTGACAGCGATAATGCCCGAAACAAGGGATTCCGATTTTAATTTCAAGGACTTCAAGGCAAAGATAAACGAGGAATTGGTTAATGTTCTTGGAAACTTTGTCCACAGAGCTTTAACTTTCGTTAACAGATATTTCGATGGAAAAGTCCCTGAGAGAGGAGAACTTGATGAATTAGACAGACAAGCATTTAAGGAAATTGAAAAAGCCTTTGAGGAAGTTGGAGAGTTGATAGCGAAATACCGCTTCAAAGATGCATTGAAGAGAGCAATGGCACTTGCTGCCTTTGGAAACCGCTACTTCGATTACCAGCAGCCTTGGAAGACTGCAAAGACTGACAAACAGAGAACAGCAACGATGATTAATGTTTCCCTCCAGATAGTTAAAGCCCTTGGAATACTCATCGAGCCGTTCCTCCCTGATGCAAGCGAAAAAATATGGCACCTCTTAAATCTTGAAGAGCTTAAAAAGTGGAAGTTTACCGAAATTCCAGCTGGACATAAGGTTAGAAAAGCTGAAATACTCTTTAGGAAGGTCACTGATGAAGACATTATATTCTTCATAGTCAAACACATCGCCAAAGGAAATCCAGAGAGTGCAAAGCTTCTTCTTGAAAAATACTATAAGATGGACGAAGTCGTAAAGGTTACCCTCAAGAAGTTCGGCGAAAAGAGAAAGGATGAAGCAATGGCAATACTTAAGAGCATCTATAAGGAAAAACTTGAGAAGAAGGATAAGAAAAAGGAGGGCAAAAAGATGGAATATATAAAGTTTGATGAGTTTGCAAAGCTTGACCTGAGGGTTGGAAAGGTAATAAGTGTGGAGGATCACCCAAATGCAGACAAGCTCTACATTGTCAAAGTTGACCTCGGAGGTGAAGTTAGACAGCTTGTCGCTGGTCTTAAGAAGTACTACAGCAAGGAAGAGTTACTCAATAAGTATGTTGTGATTATAGCAAACCTTGAACCAAAGAAGCTTAGAGGAGTTGAAAGTCAGGGAATGCTTTTGGCCGCAGATGATGGTAAAAATGTTGCATTGCTTGTACCAGATAAAGAAGTAAAATTGGGAGCAAGAGTCCATTAGAGTTTAAGTTCCACCCAGTTCTCTTTTCTTCCTTTAATTATTCTCACTAATCCCTGCTTTTCGAGCCGTTTGAACATTCTCCATGCTGTAGTTTTTGGAAGTCCGAGAGCATTTCTAACCTCAGCTTGACTTGCCCTTCCGCCTTTTTCAAGGATGTACAGTAATGCATTCCTTTCCTCATCATTTAAATCAAATTTTTGCATCTTTTTTAAAAATGCATCTCTATTAATTTTGATGCTCTTAGAGGATTTTTTATTGGAGATTAACCTTATTCCAATGAATACTGCACTGATAACCAAAATCCCTGCAAGGAGATAATATACTGCATTTTGAGATTTCTCTTCTATGCCGTATTCCAAAGTGTATGATATACTTTGATTTCCTGGGGGCATGGAAATAACATTTGAGCTTATTGAAAGCGGAATATCACTCAAATCAACTACTATTGCATCATCAGGAAGAACAACCTTAAATGAATACTGAGACGATATATTTAAAGTCCAAACGAGGCCATATTTAGAAGTTAAATCAGGAGTATAATACGAGATCCTTATAAGTTGAGCATTGTTAACATAGATTATTACCTTATTACCAGAAACCTCAAAATTGAGAGGGTTTCCATTTTCATCTTCTACAATGAGATTTTCATAATTCTCCCCTAAAACAGGGACACTTATTTGAACAGCATAGTCGCTGGGAATAATCTGATAATAAACTTCAACGTATCCATCCCTATAAACAGTGAGTTTCAGCTCAGAAACAGTAAATTCAGCACTAACCAATGGAATCACAAGGAGGACGAGACCGATTAGAGCCATTGTTTTTCTCATTTAATCACCTCTCCAAAAATTAAAAATCAAGAATGAAAGAGGATAAATTGTTCAACATTGTAAAGCAATCTTAGTGCAATTGCAAAATGCTCTCTTGCGGGAGCAGGTTTCCTCTCTTTTAGCAACCTCAATCCTATATGTAACTCTTGTGCAGCAGTTCTGAGTTCAATTTCAGCTCTTCTTGTATTAATTCCCCTCTTTTTGAGCTCTTGTAATGCTCTGGCATCTTTTCTAATTCTGTCCTGCATCTCTTTAAGGAATGCACCAACACCCCTTTTTATCTTTTTCTCAACGAATCTTTCGTGAATCTTATTGATGCTTCTGAAAAATGCGTCAATCTTTGGCTTATTTTCGAGTATCACTGTTAGAGCATCTTCCCACTTTTCTTGTTCTGCTAAGTTTTTGACTTCGTCATAAATAGCTTTTATTTCCTCAAGTTTAGCCTCCGCCTCTGAGGTATCTATTCCTCTTTCCTTTGCTTCTTGTATTACTCTCTCTGCAAAAGTTATGCCTTTTTCAGTTCTAATTAAGAACTCTTTCACAATTTTGTCAGCATTTGCATAAGCCAGTTCTTTTCTAACCTTCCTTAATTCTTCATCAAGCTGTGCTTTCTTTTCTTTTGCTATTTGGAGATCCTCTCTTGCTTTTTCAAAATCTTTTGCCTTGATATCCTCTAACACAACCTTATATGTTTGCCTTGTTTCATTGTAGAGCATTGTCAAGTTGCTGACATCAATTCCCTCTTTTTCAGCCATGTGGATTGTCTTCCCAACGAATTTGAAGTACTGAATTGTTCTCTCTATCTCTGCTCTTATCCACTCTCTTGCTTTTTCAACTTTTTCTTTTCCTTCTTTTAGCCCTCTTAAAACAATTTTGTAGTGGTGCATTGCAGTTAATGCATCAAGTATTGAGTTGTAATAATCGCCGTTATTGAACTCTTCAAGTGCTTTTTCCTTAAACTCTTCTGCTTTCTCATAGTGAATTAATATTGTTGAGTTCTCAGGAAGCTTGTCCTTTATTGGTTCAACTCTTTTTTCAGTGAACTCACTTAACCTTGTAAGTTGGTTAATGAGCTGTTCTGCAATTATCTGCTCTCTTGTTGCATTGTCAAGGGTTAATTGTTGAATCTCTGTCGTATTGCTGGCTTCATTTTGGGCCATACTAAATGGTATCAAACTTCCAAGAAGCAACACTACTAATGCCAAGGCGCCCCATCTCATGGACATCACCAATTATGAGTGTGATTTTGACTTATTTTAGGAACCCGGTGAAAAGAACGTTTCGGAACGTTCCACTTGTTAATTTTGATTTGCTTTTTTAGTATTTAACTTTTTTGAGCAAGAAAATTCCAAGATTTTGAATTTGAAACGACAAGAAAAAGGATAAATACTGCAAAACTAAAATTTGATATGGTGACGTTCTTGAAGAGGGAACAGCTTAAATTTCTCTTAGTTAATCTCCTTACCTTGGCTGTTCTCCAGCCAGGAGCAGTAGCTTTTGCCAACTTTGACGCTCCATATGGCTTCCTGAAAGATTTGTCAGCATGGCTGGAGGCTTATGTAGGAACCATACCACTTGTTCTCATATATGCTTTTTGGGACCGTGAAAAACTTGGGAAGAAAGTAATTGGGGGCTATTTAATATTTGCTGCACTGTTGGTAGCCTTTTCATACTATATTTCCAAGCTTGTGGTTGCTGACATAAACCCTAACTTCTCATTCACTGATTTCTTAATACTTTGTCCAGTAAGCATGGTATTAGCTCTCATGCTCTTTATTCCAAGTCTCGTATATATTCACAGGCTCTACTATTCGTATGATTTGCCTCTGATAATAGCAGAGCTTTTGATAAGCTTTGCTGCACTTTTGTTGTACACAAAGCTAAGAAAGAGTTAGAGAATTATCAACGGGCATCAACAGAGCAAAGCCAAGGCTCAAGAATGCCATGGCAAATCCAGGCGAAAGCACCCACCACCAGTAGCCACCATACAATGCACCTTGTTGTAGAGCTTCAACAACGAAGGAGCCCCAGTTTACACCAGGTACCAATCCGAAGAAGCCGAATATTGATATTAGTGCAACGATTCTTGGCATTAGGAATGTGAAGTACCTAACACTGTGCTCTAAAACCACTGGTAAAATGTGCTTTCTGATGACATGAAATCCAGAAGCTCCCAAAGAGATGCTGGCAGTAACGTGCTCCTTTGACTTTTCCTGGATTGTCATTATTCGGATGGTCTTGGCAAATTTGCCCACCAGCAATATTGAGACCAAAAGCATGAACTTTATGGGATTGACTTCAACATGAGCCCCAATGCCCTGCCTTGACATCACCCATGTTAGAACAACAAGAATCGGCAGAATTGGAAGAGCAGTGAGGACTTCTAAGAAGAACGTAACTATGGACGAGAGCAGGTTTTCAAAGTAGCCAGAAATTAAACCAAACAGAAGCCCTAAAGCAATTATCATAACCGTTGTGAATAGTGCCAGATAAAGTGTGTTGACCATGCTCTTAACAAATCCCACCCATATGTCTCTACCATAGCTGTCGGTTCCAAGTAGTCCATAACTTGTTCCATAAACGATGATTTCTGGTGGAGCTGAGCAGTTGCATAAAATCCTGAAGATGTAGGTTCCTTTTAGTGTATTGAACTGATAATCTGTGGAGAAGAGAATCTCTGTAGGTGTTCTTGTTCCTAAATCAGCATCAGTCAGGTTAAACTTCTCCCTTAAGGCTCTAAAAGTTGAGAGAGCAATCTTATCATTTGTATTTAATGTGATATTTTGAAAAAGCATTTCATCATAAACGCTAACTAAAATCCCATCAGGCCTTTTTACATCAATAACATAGAAAGCGGGATGAGATATGATAACTGCAATATCGTTGGGTTTTTCATCGTATTCATGCCCATAGGTGTAGAGGTATTCTTTGTATTCTGAGGAAGACCAGTTTAGCTTAGGGGATAGCTTAACCGTTGGGGTTCCTCCTAACCAGACGGGCTTTGCTCTTTTTGGATAGCCAATCCAGTATACCCCATTTTCCCAGTTATCAAGCTTCTCTTTCGGGACTGAAAGATAACTTGCAACGACAAAAATCGTGAAAAGCATTAAGAGTACTGCACCGACTTTTTGTCTTCTCACCATTTCAGCTCACCCTTGGATCTATAATGCCCTTAAGAAGTTCAAGGAGCAGAGAAGCAGCAAAGGATATTGTGGCAATTATAAGAGTGGTTGCAAAGAAGAGGTAAAAGTTAAAGGTTACATTGATACCAACATTGGGTATTATCTCCCTTACAAAAGAATTTTTGAGAACTAATCCCAGGCCCATTAGCCCGAAAAGATAATCTATGATAAGATAGTCTGTAAACATCTCCATGAACTTTTGAGCTGTAAAGCTACTCACCACAATTCCAATGTTTCTCAAAATATGCTTCCTGTAGATAATCCTCTCCGGTACCCCCTTTGCTCTCTCTGTCTGGATATAGGGCTGATACATCTCTTTCTGTGTTTCTCTGGCAACTATGCTCATGAATTCCCAAATGAACACCAGGAATAAAGTCATTATAGGAAGGACAAGATGCTTTATTAAATCAAAAAGATATGCAACACCATGGAGCAGTTTTGGTGTAAAAAGCCCGCCTGTAGGAAGAATGTTTAGCTTAACTGCAAAAATTACTATAAGCAAAACTCCAACCCACCAGGAGGGCAAGCCATTGAAGAACCTCGTTATACCTTCTACAATCTCCAATAATCTCGAATGATTTGCAAGTTTCATCCCAAAGAGGACTCCAAAGGCAACAATTAATGCCATTGAGCTCAGCATTACTGTTAAAGTTACAAGGGTTGCACGAAAAAGACTTAATTCTCTTTCCTTCCTTTTATCAATTTGTGTCTTTAGAGGCTCTCCTTTATTTAGGAGGAGCTGGATTCCCATAATGAACGGATTCTTTGCCAGACCATACTTTTCAAGAAGAAGATGCTCGTAAATATACTTCCATGGTTCAACTCCTTCTTTTGCTGCTTCCCTTTTTATCTGTTCATAAAGAGCTGGATTTTTCATTCCAATGCCATATTCGGCTAAATCCTTAGCTTTCTCCTTGAGCAAGTGATTGGCAGTGACTCCCGCGGTTAAAATCAGAATTATCATAACTGTTAGATAAATAGTAATGATTTTTCCTAATGCCCTTTTTGCAATTCTCATGGAACATCATTAAGGGTTCCATTTTAATAAAGTTATAAAATTTTCGATAGAAAAATGAGAAATTGAAAATGACATTTTGTTATAATCTACGTAAGGATAGGGTTGAGTAACTAACAAAAGGCATGGGAGCAAACATAAATAAAATCAAGGCACAGAAACCCCCAAACCTTTTAGGATCATCCTAATTGCGATTATGATGAGTATCACCGAGAACCCAATTTTGAGACGCTCTGGATGTGTGTTGTGAGCAAGTCTCGCCCCTGAAAAACCCCCTAATATTAACCCCGGAGCTAACAATATTGCTTTGTCAAAATGAACCTGCCCAAGGGTGTAATGTCCAATTACTCCTGCTAAGGCTGTGAAGAATAAAGCAACGCTTGAGGTGCCAATGGCATAGTGGATTGGAAGTCCCAGCGAATAAAACAGCGGAACATTTAAAATTCCACCGCTTATCCCCAAAAGCCCAGAAGAAAAGCCAGATATAACACCCACCAATGGAACCTTCTTATAGTCAACTTTAACCTTCTTTTTTGTTGAGACTATCTCGGGCTTTTTAATCAGCTTGTATGCGACGTATATTAAAGCAAAGCCAAATATCGCACTCAACTGCCTTGTATTTAGGAATGCAGTTATATAGGCACCAAACAATGCAGATGGGATTGAAAATGCTTCCTTTAACACCACGACTTTGAAAAGAACATTTTTTCGCTTCAAATGCCCATAAGCAGATGCAAAAGAACTCATAGATATGCATGCCAAACTTGTTCCAATTGCATCATGGATAGGCAAACCCATAAGAGTTAGAACCGGAACTATCAAGAACCCTCCGCCAACTCCAAATAAACCAGCGAGCAAACCTATGAAAAAGCCAATGAAGATGTTGAGGATATACTGAAGCATGAAAAAAGTTCACAAAAATCACTTTAAATTTTTCCCAATTAATAATAAAAACTCAAGGAATGGGATACCCAAGTTCTTTAAGAATCATCTTGAGTGCTAAGAATGTCATTAAAAAGTCGTAGATGTTTAACTACGAGCATGACTTAAACATACTCAGTTGCACCAGAGACACTGTCAATTAGAAGTTTTGTTCTTTTTCCATTACTTGGATTGAACAAATTAAGTATCCAAAATTTTTTATAGGCTAAAGTAATGTTCATGTTGTTTAGTGTTATTTCTTTGATCATCGAAATTTTATATTCTCGAGGAAAGGTTTCAAGAATAAATTTTTTTATTTTTTCTTCGATTTCAACTTTCTTAACTTTTGGCTCTATAAGTTTTTCCTTTTTAGCATATCCACCTTTTAGACGGGGTTCTTCACAGTATCCGATAATACCAGTTAATCCTTCCACCATTAAATGTACTTTTTTGAATTCTCTAGTCCCAAATAATTGTTTAACAATGATAGTTAAACTGACTATCCAATAGGGATAATATAGATACTCAATTTTCTCTATTTGAATTCCTCTTCTTTTAATTAAGTTTAGAATCTTTTCCAGACTATCTATTGTTTCAAAATTCCCTTTAATAACTGTTATTTCAATTTCCATTGAAATCACCAAGAGTAAAGAGAAAAAGAACAAACCTTCAAGCACTTTTCTTTCTTACTTTGTTCATGTCCTCTATGGCAAAGTCCAGTCCTAATCTTCTTAATTCTTTTTCTGTTGGTATTCCATTTTCATCCCAACCTCTGAGTAGATAGTATTCTTCAAGCATTTTGTTTAATTCTTCTGGAGTAACTCCAAATTCTGCCGCTGGCCCTTTTGGAATTCTTTCGTGTAGTATCCTCCATGGCAAAGTGTCTTCTTCTCTTGCAACTTCTTTCTCTCTTATGTTGAAGCATCTCTCTAGAGTGTAAATCCTATGTGCAATGTCCCTGAGTTCTTCTATGGACATGTCAAAGCCCGTTACGAGATTAATTAGCTTAAGGTGATTTTCGTTTAATGAGGTTCCCAACACATTTTCGACGAAGTGGCAGACTATAAGGGAATCTCCAATTGTTGTCCAAAGGTTTATTTCATAATTGAGTCTTGCTTTTCCGTCTACTTTTTTCTTCTCTTCAGGTTGCATTGCATATTCCGGTCCGGGTCTTCCGTCATGGTGGCTTCCTCCCCTGTTGGAAACTGCATATCCTATTGCCATGCTCTTTAAAACTCTTGGTGAATGTCCTGCAATTTCTAATCCTCTCACGTGAATTGCGAACTTCCAAGAATCTTTCCCGATCTTTTCAGCCATTCTCTTAGTTCCTTCAGCAAGTAAGTTCCCTACTCCTTCTCTCTTTGCTATTTTGTCTATAAAAGTCAACAACGCTTCGGAGTTTCCAAAGTTTGCTTTTATGCCATCAAGCTCTTCTTCAGATATTAATCCCTTTTCATAGCACTCCATTATAAACGCAATCGAAAGTCCAGTAGAGATGGTGTCAAGACCATATTCATCGCACTTCTTATCTGCCTCAATCAATACGTTCGGGTCATCAATTCCACAAGCTGAACCAAGTGCATAGATAGATTCGTACTCTGGGCCTTCCGAAGTAATTTCTGGGTTTCTTAAAGATCTAAAGACCTTTCCACAAGCTACTGGACACCCAAAACAAGCCGTATTTCTTACAAAGTGCTTTTCTTTGAGAACTTCTCCAGAAATCTTGCGTGCACCTTCAAATGTTTCCTCTTGCCAGTTCCGTGTTCCTAGCCCGCCATGGATTTCATTTATGATATTGACGAGATAAGGTGTTCCATAGAGGGTATAATTAATTAATTTCTTAGTTATCTTTTTTGTAAATTCTTTTCTGAATTCTTTAAATCCTTTGGGGTCTGCTATTTTTACTTTTTTGGAACCTCTTACTGCAACGAGTTTTAAATTTTTAGATCCCATTACAGCCCCTAGACCTCCTCTTCCTGCTGCTCTTGCCCCACTGCCGATTATACAAGCATATCTGACTAAATTTTCTCCAGCGGGTCCTATAGCAAATGTGTCGTATTCTTTTCCGTATTTTTCTTTGAAAATTTTTTGAACTTCAATTGCTCCTTTTCCCCATAAATCCTCCGCTGGAAGCATCTCTACATTTTCTTCATCAATTTTTATCATTACTGGTTCACTTGCTTTTCCCTTGATTACTATTGCATCATATCCTGCAAACTTCATATGTGCAGCAAAACTTCCCCCCATGTTGCTGTGCATCCATCCATTAGTGAGGGGAGATTTGCTTACAAAAGTTGTTCTACCAGCCCCCATAAATGGCAACCCAGAGATGGGTCCAGCAGTAACTATTAATACATTATGTGAGGAAAGTGGATCAGTTTTTGGTTTTATCTCTTCATATAATATCCTTGCTCCAAATCCAACACCACCAAGGTAGTCTCGAGCAAAATTTTCGTTTGTTTCGTTTGTTTTAACTCCTTCTTTGCTTAGGTCGATATATAGGATTTTCCCAGCATATCCTTTCGTAACTATCACCCAGTATAGGGTAGAATATTAATTCTTAAAGGGTACTGCTTTTTCAATTTTACAATTTTTTAAAAATCTTATAGACGATATAAGGATTTGATAGTAATTATTAAAAATTTTTCATGAAACAGTAGGTTATATTTAATAATAGCTTCTTTGAATAATTTTCATTGGTATTGTAATGTTTTTAGGTGAAGCCTAATGGAAGGTAGGGAAAATGAAATAAAATTAATTGTAGAGCATACCTATGGAACTTGGAGGGCACAAAGGGCTTGGAAATCCCCCATATTTGTCACAAAAGCAGAAGGAGTGTACTTTTGGGATCATACAGGGAAGAGATACTTGGATTTCTCATCTCAACTCATGTGTTCTAACCTTGGTCATGGAAACAAAGCAATCATAAACGCAATCTGTGAGCAGGCTCAGAAGTTACCTTATGTGGCACCAGGGTTTATTGAGGAGTCAAAAGCCAAAGCTGTACGCGCCCTATTAGAAGTGATGCCAGAAAACTTAGAAGTGTTTTTCTTTTCAACAAGTGGGACCGAGGCAAATGAAGCTGCAGTGAAAATTGCAAGATTATATTTTGAAAAAGAGGGTAAATACAAAATAATTTCCCGCTATCATTCATATCATGGTGCAACAGCTGCTAGCATTACTTTAACAGGAGATCCAAGAAGATGGTGGGCAGAACGGGCTAGAACTACAATTCCTGGAGTGAGACATGCTCCAGATCCCTACTGCTATAGGTGTCCATTTGGCCTTAAATACCCCGAATGTGACCTTGCATGTGCTAGGTACTTGGATTACATGATAAAAGAAGAGGGTAACGTTGCGGCAGTTCTTTTTGAGCCAGTTGTGGGCACTAATGGCATTATTGTCCCGCCAAAAGAGTATTATAAGATGGTCAGAGAGATCTGTGATGAAAATGATGTACTCTTTATTGTGGATGAAGTTATGAGCGGCTGGTATAGAACAGGAAAACCATTTGCCATAGAACATTGGGAAGTTACTCCAGATATTTTAACCAGTGCTAAAGGAGCAACTGGAGCATATACGCCACTTGGAATTACTGCAACTACTAAAGAGATTAGAGACTATTTTGAAGAAAATGTTCTCAGCCATGGACACACATATGCCCATCATCCTCTTGCATTGTCTGCTCTTCCTGCTGCAGTAGAGGAGTACAAGAAGCTTTTTGAAAGTGGAAGACCTCAAAAAGTATCTGAATACCTCGGAAAGAGGTTGTATGAGCTGGCAGAAGATCATCCATGTGTTGGAGATGTAAGAGGAATGGGACATTTCTGGGGAGTTGAGACAGTTAAGAATAGGAAAACAAAAGAACCGTTCAATGTAAAGTCTGACAAATTTGTTAAACCTTTAATGAACGACAAAATTGCTGCTGAAGCCATGAAACGCGGATTATATGTAGTTAATTGGTATATACAACTCCTAATTGCACCGCCGTTAATCATAACTAAAGAACAGGTGGATGAGGCAATCGAGATTTTGGATGAAGCTTTAAAAGTGGCGGACAAGGAGGCAGAAAAGACAGATACACCACCATCCAAGAGTAGTGAGGGAATTGTGTACTGATAACAAACCAAAATTGAGTTCTTTTTTATCTTATATTTTTTGATTATTTTTGAGACAGGAAAACTGACAATAAAAGTTTTGCTATTTGTTTTATCTTGTTGAGATTGTTCATGTTTCAGAAGAAGAATATAAACTTAACAAAGAAGAAATCACACTTGAGGGATACTGTCAGGATAATTTTGGCATCACCTCTTGAAGCCATTCAGTTACATTGCCAGGCGGCTCACCGAACCGAGAATGAATTCGGGCAAAATTATACCAGAAGACAAACAGAAAAACAAACCTATGAACCCTACGCCAGTCCTTACTCCTGAAATTGTTCCAGAAGCGCTTTGTCCGTTCCTTAACAGTCCTAAACCAGCGTTCAACACTATTCCTCGGCCCGAAAGTTACATGAACAAAATCCAGCCCCAGAGACTTAAAAGCAGACTTGTACCACTTTGCCCCATCAGCCAGAAAAACTGGCCGACCCTCACAGGATTTTAAAACAACCAGAATGAAATCCCTGGCAATCCAATAGTTTCTGGTTGTTGTAATCCAGACTGCCAAAACTTCCCTGCTTTCAACGTCAATGGCAGCCCAAAGGTACCTTTTCTCCCCGTTGATTTTTTATCACTGTCTCGTCAACTGCGATGAAATTTCTTTGTTTTTTGACTGCGAGGAGTTTTGGCTGGTAAATTGTTTTTGCGAATTTTTGGACTGTTTCCCAGACTGTCGTGTGGCTGATTTCCAAGATTTCTGCGACTTGCCTGTAACTGAGGCCTCGCAGGTATAATTCTGCTGCCTTGATTTTCTTTTCTGGCGGAATCTTGTTCCGGCGAAAGGGTTTTAAGGCTGAAAACAAGCAGTAAATAATGGTTTCAGCCTTCATGGTCCCCCTTTCCTTTCTGAAGTATTGTCAGTAACTTAAACCTAACGCTTCACTACTTATCCTGACAGTACCGTTGAGGAATTGGTAAACCTTAATTAAATCGAGGCATCCAACTTTAAAGTTAATATTACAAAAATGATAGGTATGTAAACTTTAATGAAACTATTTAAAGATGGAAATGTAATTGTAATGTTCCCACCTCATAATGGGAGGGTGAAAATTATATTAATATTATATTAAAAATCTAAAAAACTAATGCATGAATGTCAAATTAGCCCTAATAATTTGGGCAAGTACAAACTGGCTTCTGGTATTAAAGCCACTATTATTAAGACAAATATTGCAACTAATAAATACGGAACCAAATCTCGTCCTAATTGGTCTATGGACACTCCTGCGAGTTCTGAGGCTATATACAGGTTCACAGCAAGAGGGGGGGTAAGTACTCCTACCAATACTGCCATTACGCTTAGTACTCCTAACTGGATTATATGGATCCCAAATGGTTCTAAAAGTCTCCAAAGTATTGGAGCCGTTAGGACAATTATTGTATTTCCTTCGATAAAGCATCCTAGGAAAATGAGGAACAGAGAAACTATCAAGAGTATAACATACTTATTATGTGTGAAGTTGAGAATGGAGTTAGCCAATAAAGCTGGGGCGCGTGTATAAGTTATGATATAGCTAAATGCATAGGAAGTACTAATTAACAACATTATTGCCGAAGTCATTTTCATACTTTCCAAAAGGGCTTTAAGTAGCTTTTTGGGTTTTCTAAACTCTTTTGTCACAAAAAGGCCCAGAAGTACTGCAAATGACGCTCCAATGCCCCCCGCTTCAGTAGGTGTGAAAACTCCAGAATATATTCCGCCAAGTACAATAAAAATTATAATACCCGCAAAAAATGCATTTAAAATGTTAGCACGATACTCTATTTTTTCGGGGGGTCTCTTTATCAACATTGCAGTTGGATTTCTCTTTTGTAGTCTCACATGGTATATTATAGTAACAACGACTAAAAGGGTAGTAGTTATTATTGCAACACCGAGTAAGGCTGCGAAAAGTGTTGATATTGATGTGTTCATAACAAGACCAAATATCACTGCCGATATACTTGGGGGTACTAACTGTCCTAAGATACCAGCAGTTGCTGTTAAAGAAGCAGCATGAGTAGCAGGATATCCTCTTTTTTTCATTTCAGGTATCATGATTGAGCCTATAGCAGCAACCGTACCAGACGTTGCTCCAGTAAGGGCACCAAAAAATGCAGATGCAATTATTGTTGTTATCCCCAACGCACCTGGAATACGTCTGCCTATTAATTTATCAACAAAGTACACTAAATCAGATGCTATTTTACTCTCTCTCATTAAGACACCCATTGATATAAAGAGAAATATTGCAAGATAACTATAAACGTCAAAAGCAGCGTACATTTGTTGAACTAACAGCACTGGATTCTTTCCAATCATTAACATGCCAATTAAAGCACTAAATCCTAGTGCTATAAATATTGGCACTCCTATGAGTATCAAAATTATTAATATAACAAACAACAGGACAGCAAATGTTGCTGGTTCAATCATTTTATCCCCCTTCTTCTTATTAAGTTGACGATCTCTCTTATGGATACTATTAGTATTCCTCCTCCAAGAATTGGAAGGGAAGAATAGAGTGTCCAATATGGGATAGATAGTGCTATAGTCTTGCTATGGATAGCATATGATCGAACAACTTGTGTAATTCCATATCTAAGTAAAGCAAGGCAAAATGCTAAGGTTATTCCTAGTAATATTCCATTCATAATCTTTTTGCGAAGTTGGGAGTTTTGTGTGATTTTATCCAAGAGAAATGTCACATGAAAGTGGCTATCTTCCTTAAAGATTAATATTCCGGTAAGTGTAACAAGCCATAAATGTATAACCTTTGACAATTCTTCTTGGAATGAGAGGGAGTGGTGCAACGCATATCTAAATACTACTCCAGTTAAAGTAAAAAAGATTAAAAATAAAGAAAACGCTGCAATCCCAACTTCAATGTATTTTTTCATTTCCTTCCCTCCTTCATTAGGGGATTTAAGTAAGTTTGTGACCAAGTACTTTTTCTAATTCTTCAAATACATTAAATCCTAATTTTGGTTGTAGTTCTGTTCCGATTCTCTCCATCATATCTTTTCTGGTATCGCTTAGTGCATTTTTGAACTCTTCTATATCTACACGGTAAAATTGACATCCTTTTTCTTTAAGTGTGCTTTCTAACTTTTGTTGTAACTCAAGAGCATAATTTATCTGAGCTTCTGAAGCTTTTTGGGCGGCTTGTAACACAAGTTCACGATCCTCTGGGGAGAGACTATCCCATGTCTTTTTACTTACGAGGTAAATGCTGAAGTGAGCTATGTGGTGGGTATATGAGTAATATGGAGCAAGTTCGTAGATTTTTGTTGAATAGTAAATTACAAGTGGATTTTCAACTGCATCTATTGTGCCAAGTTGGAGAGCAGTAAATACTTCTCCCCATGCCATTGGAGTTGGATTTGCTCCTAATGCACGCCAAAATTCTAGATGGCGGGGGTTTTCCATTGTTCTAATCTTTAGTCCTTTAACGTCTTCGACTGATAAGATTGGTTTCTTTGCAGTAAACGTGTCTCTAAAGCCAGAAAATCCAAATGCAAGACCTACGATGTCTATGTCAGTACTCAGTTTTGAAAGAACTTTTTGGGCCAAATCACTTTGTATAAACTTAATTGCTTCATTTTCATCCGTGAAAAGATAGGGGACATCTAAGAAAGCTAATAGGTCTGTGTATCCAGCAAGTGGAGCCACCTGAATTACGGCAAAGTCTAATTCTCCTGCAATCATAGCCTCTATATAATCCCTCTCAGAGCCAAGCTCTCCAGCAGGATGTATTATTACTTTCATTCTTCCATTACTACTCTTTTCTAGTTCGTCAGCAAATGTTTTTATTCCTACTCCATATGGATCTTCCATTGGAACGGCTAAAGCAGCGTGGAATGTATATGTTTTTTGCTCTGTAGTTGTAGTTGTTTTTTGTTCTGCAGTTGTAGTGGATTGCTGCTCCTTTCCGACACATCCTGCTGCTATTACCACTAACATGACTAACAAAGCTCCAAACACTTTACCAACAGCCTTTCTTTCCATGTTCCCCCCTCCAATTTATATTTTGAAAATGTTAAAAACAAAAATGCTCACGAGCCCTCTAGACCTAATTCTTTAACTTTTCTCGCTATTTCATTCCCTACTTCGTATGTTTTGCTATTACCTCCAAGGTCGTAAGTTCTAACTTTTCCCTCTTTTAGAACTTCTACAATTGCATTAAGGATGAGGTTGTACCCCATTTCTTCTCCCAGTTCTCTCAGCATAAGAGCCCCCGCCCATATTGCTGCTATTGGATTAACGATAAACTTTCCTTTGTATTTTGGAGCAGAGCCATGGATTGGTTCAAACATACTAACTCCTTTAGGATTTATGTTCCCTCCTGGAACAAGACCTAAACTTCCCATCAATGCTCCTCCTAAGTCAGAAAGTATATCTCCAAATAAGTTTGGGGCAGTTATTATCTGGTATCTTTCTGGGGCTCTTACAAGATGCATTGCCATGGCATCCGCAAATTCGAATTCGTAGCTTATACTAGGGTATTCTACGGCTACTTCTTCAATGCTTTTCCTCCAGAGTGAGTATATGTGTGTGAGGACATTGGCTTTATCAACAAACGTGACTTTTGATCTATTGTCCCGAAGAGCGTACTCAAAAGAGTATTTTGCTGTCCGTTTAGCACCTTCTTTGCTTATAATCCCAATTTGATATGCAAGTTCTGTAGTATCGGAAGAAATATTGATATCCAAGTCAAATTTTACTTTATAAAGCCACCGTACTACTTCTAATTCTTCTTTTGTTTTTCTGTGTTTAACTTGTCCTCCAATCCCAATATAAAAGTCTTCTGTGTTTTCTCTTATAATTACAAAGTCTATATCTTTAGAAGTTTTATTTTTTAATATTCCTCTTACGCCGGGTAATAGCTTTATTGGTCTTAAATTTATATATTGATCAAAGTAAAACCTAATGGCTAATACGATGCCCTTCTCGAGGACTCCAGGTTTTACTCGTGGATCGCCAACAGCTCCTAAATATATGGCATCAAAGCTTTCTAAAGTTTTTAAGTCTTCCTCTGATAACAATTTTCTAGTGGTTAGATAATACTCGGCTCCAAATGGGAAATATTCCCATTCAAGAGTTATCCCAATTACTTCAGAGACAGTATCAAGCACCTTAACGCCTTCTTGAATGACCTCGGGCCCTATTCCATCTCCAGGAATAACTGCAATTTTATATTTTTTCACCTCGTTTAACCTCCTTTATTCAATTTCCAGCTCTCGTAATTTTTCGTTAGAAACAGTTCCATCTTCATTCCATCCTCTTAGCCTGTAGTACTCTTGGAGATTATAGTTAAGTTCTGGAACGTGTCCATAACTTCCTCCGGGGGGATCGAGGGGTTTAAAGATTCGAGGAGGCAGATTGTCATGTTCTCTTCGTATTCCTTGAAGGTTGTTAATAACTCTCTTTATGTTGAAAATTCTCTCTCCAATTTTCATAGCTTCTTCTATAGTAATTTCTTCTCCTGTTACTGCATTTAGTGCCTTTATTACAGTGGGTAGTTTAGTTCCACCATATAAGCAGAATCTACACATCACTTGTGCATCTAAAAATTCGCACATATCTTGAATAAGTTTTACTGCCCTTGGCTTTGATTTGGTCTCAAACCTGTCCAAAGGCTTTGGCAGTCCAATTTCTGGGAAGGTTAATCCTTTTTCAATGTAGTATGTAGACGCATAAGTATGACACGCACCTCTATTTGAAGTTGCATAAGCAAGAGCCCAAGATTCAAAAGCTCGTGGGTCATGCATGGGAAGTTCTAATCCCTTCACGTGCATTGCAAATTCGTCGGATTCTTTATTTAGCTGTTGTGCCATGTTTTTTACTCCTTCTGCCAATAAATCACCAATTCCTTCTCTCTTGGTTATCTTTTCAATAAGCTGTAAAATTGCTTTGCCATTCCCCCATGAGATTTCCAGTCCACCAGTTTCACTTAAAATACCTCTCTCTATGCATTCTATAGTAAAGGCAATTGTAACGCCTGTTGATATTGTATCTAGTCCATAGGCATTACACATATAGTTGGCTTTTAATATCGTTAATAGGTCATCATTTAAAACTAATGTTCCAAATGCTGCAACTGTTTCATATTCGGGCCCATCTACAATCTTTTTCTCTTTATCTGGTAATTCTACTATTCTTCCGCATCCTACTGGGCATGCTTCACAGTGGTACTGCTTTCTAAGCACAGTCTTTGCCATTGTTTGCCCCGAAATTTTTTGTACTTTTTCTTTATCCCACTCTCCCATTGTAAAGTTTTTAATTGGAGTATCTCCAAGCTCTACTAGTGCCTCGAGCATACCACTTGTGCCATATTTATGAAGAATCTCTCTTGCCGAAGAATTCATGGCAGCGATAATGCTCTCTTTAACAGTCTTTCGGAATTTCTCTACGTTCTCTATTGGTGGCTTTTTACTTCCTTTTACCGCTATAGCTTTTAGTTTTTTAAAACCCATAACTGCCCCTAGTCCTGTTCTTCCAGCAGCACGCCCTCCATCATTTATTATTGCAGCATATTTAACCAAATTTTCTCCAGCGGGGCCTATACATGCAATCTTAGCATTGGGAATTTCTTTTTTTAGAATTTCTTGTGTTTCATAGGTTGTTTTGCCCCAGAGATAGGAAGCGTCTTTAATTTCTACATTCTCATCTTCTATGGTTATGTAAACTGGATGTTCTGCCTTTCCTTCAATAACTACTCCGTAATATCCAGTTCTTCTTAATTCTGGACCAAAAAAACCACCAGAACTTGCCTGCCCCCAGATGTTGGTCAGTGGAGAGATTGCACTTACAAAGTATCTACTGGAAAAGGGAAATCTTGTACCAGTGAGTGGACCAACGGTAAATATTAGTGCGTTTTCTTCACTAAAGGGCTCTATTTTTCCTTTCTTTTTTATTCTGTCGTACATAAGTTTTGCCGCTAGCCCAGATCCTCCAATGTATTTTTTCAGGATTTCTGAGGGTAGTGCTGCTTCTTTAATAGTGTCATTTGACAAGTCTATTTTCAGAAGTTTTGCTTCATATTCGTCCATTTTTGTCCCTCCTTCAATGTTAGTGAGAAAAAGATAAAAAAGTCCGATACTAACGAACTTTGTTATCAATAAGGGCATCTCCCCCCAGTAACGTTCCAAGCTGCTCCGGTAACAAAACTTGCTTTTTCTGAGGCTAAGAATAGTATTACCTCAGCTATTTCTTCAGGTTTTGCAAGTCTTCCGAGAGGTACTTTACTTGCAAGTCTCTTCTTTTCTTCTTCACTCATCTGTCCTAAGAATGGTGTTTCAGTTATTCCGGGGACTACACAGTTGACATTTATATTATAAAGGGCTACTTCCAAAGCTAAGGCTCTAGTAAATGCTATAACTCCAGCTTTTGAAGCATCGTATGCAGCCATATTTGGATTTGGGTCTTTACCTGCGACAGATGAAATGTTTATGATTTTTCCCTCTTTTCTCTGTATCATATGTGGGATAACCTCTTTACATACCAAGAACATACCTTTGAGATTTACACTCATTACTTTATCCCAGTTTTCTTCGGATGTCTCCCATACTGGCGCTACTTGGCCTAAGATGCCAACACAATTCACCAAAATGTCAATTTTTCCATATTTATTTAAAACCTGTTCAACCATCTTTTTTACGTCCATTGCATTACTAACATCACACTTAATTGCTATAGCTTCCCCTCCTTCTGTCTCAATTTCCTCTTTTGTTTTTTCTGCCCTTTTTATATCTATATCCACTACGACAACTTTTGCACCTTCTTCAGCGAATTTTTTGCACGCTGCTCTTCCCATTCCGCTTCCACCGCCAGTTACTACAACTACTTTACTTTCAAATCTTTTGTTACACATTTCTCTCACCCATAGAACTTTTCTGTGATCTCTTTAGGGGGGGCTGGAGTAGCTAATGCTACAATTACAAATACTACTGCTCCTATTAAGAGGGCTGGCACAATGGGATGAAGATTGTAAAAGTTTGAGCCATATTTATAGTATAGGATAACATAAGTTAACGTTCCTGTAATCATACTGCTTATAGCTCCATATTTATTTGCTCGTTTCCAGTATAGGCCAAACACATAGGGCCATAGGAATGTAGCTTCTAACCCTCCAAGTCCAAATAGATTTAGCCATATAAGTAAATCTGGTGGGTGAAGTGTAGAGAAAGCAACTATTGCAACTAACACTGTAGTGACCAAGTATGTCAATTTCCTTAGTGCTCCCTCTTCAAGATTTGGTCTTAGATAAGTAGCATAAAGATCCTTTACAATGGCTCCAGTTGTTATTACTAACTGAGAATCTATTGTGCCTAGGGCTGCTGCTAATATTGACATCAAAATAATTCCTGCTAACCATTCAGGGAATATCTTCAATGTTAGCAAGGGGATGGCTAAATCTGATCTAGGAATTTCGGGCAAAAAGTATCTAGCAAACACTCCAGCAAGATGCAATGATACTACAAGCCATCCCATTACTATAGTTCCAATTACTATTCCTCGATGAAGAGCTTTTGAATCTCTATAGACAAGACCTTGAACAGAAACATGTGGTAGACCAACCGTAGCAAAACACACTAGCACCCAGAAGCTTGCTACCCATAGGGGATTTAGAGTACTCATGTTGGGTCCATATGGGGTTACTAATCCAGGATCTATAGAACGTAGATGAGAGATTATTGGTGTTACTCCTCCGGCTTTTATGATTGAGCCGCCTATTAAGCCTATTGACCCGACTGTCATTATGACTCCGAAGATAGTATCAACTAATGCTACTCCTCTCATACCTCCCAAGATTATGTATACAAGAATCGCTATGGCGAAAAGTGCTAGTCCATAAGTATATGGGAGTCCTGTAATAGTTTGAAAAATGGTTGCTCCTCCTATAAATTGTGCCATCATAGATGCAATAAAAAACAGTACTATGCTTACTGAACCAATAATAGTGATTATGTCACTTTGATATCTTGCTTTTAAAATATCTACTACAGTTATAGCATTTACTTTCCTAGCTACTATTGCAAATTTTTTGCCTAGTACGGATAGACTTACTAAGGTCACAGGTATTTGAACTGCAGCTAGTAAGACCCATCCCAGTCCAAATTTATATGCAGCACCAGGACCTCCAACAAAGCTACTAGCACTAAGATACGTTGCAGTTAACATCATCGCTAATGCAAATCCTCCAATTTCTCTCGATGAAACTAACCAGTCCTCTTTAAACGCTTTTCCTTTTGAACCTCTGTATGCCCAATATCCAATTAGATAAATTAATGCTAAAAATACAAGTGCTGAAATAGTGGGTATAATTCTAAGTTCGCTCATCTAGCTTCCCCTCCCTATACTCTGTGTCAAATGGAACTTCCTTGAAGTATTTAGTAACGACGATATATACAATTATACTAAACAAAATCCACCCTAAGAGCACACTATAAAAGAACCAATCTGGAAAGCCTAGTATGTAGTTGTAGTTAGTGGGCCCACGTTTTCCCATTCCAAAGCCAAATAATGCCCACCATACTACATAAAACAGGGAGAGGCCAATGCCAATTTTTGCTTCTTTTGTGGCAATTTTATATCTGGGGTCTCCTTCCATATTTCTTGCACCTCAATTTTTAATAATTTAATAGCTAAAATTAAATTTTGTTTTAATTATGTTAAAATCTTTAATGAATAAAATCATCATTATAGATGGTATGGTTTAATCTTTTGAAAAATTTTAGTATAAAGTAAAGAAAAAATATTATGTCAATATCGCAATGATTTCTATGGTGGTTTTATGGCAATTGAAGAAAGAGTAGCTGTTAAAGAAGGGTTTGCTACTCCTGAGGAAGTACAAAAAATGTCATATGCTAAGTCAGAAAAAGAAATTTTGAGAGTGAGAGCATTGATAATTGCTGCTATAGGCTCCGCTATTCTAACAGCAAGTTCCATATATGTGGCCTTAAGAATGGGAGCACTACCTTGGCCTACTATTTTTGTCGTCCTCCTCTCTATGAGTATCCTAAAAGCCTTAGGGAATACCAATCTAAATGAAATTAACGTAGCCCATACAGGAATGTCAGCAGGTGCATTATTAGCTGGGGGTTTGGCATTCACTATACCTGCTTTATGGATGTTAGGATATACTGAAGTGCCTATGGTTCAAATATTCCTTATATCCATAGGTGCAGCCATACTGGGAACTTTGATCACAGCGTTGATAAGAGATGCCATGATAATCAGATTGAAATTGCCCTATCCCATAGGAACAGCTGCATTCTTAACTCTAAAAGCAGGAGATGTAGGAGGAAAGAAAAGAAATACTTTGTTTGCATCTTTGTCGATTTCAGCCATATTTGTGGCTATTAGAGATTGGTTTGGAAAGATTCCTGCACTTATACAGTCTTCCACTCTAGCAGCTAAAAACATATTTGTGGGTATAGGTCTATATCCGATGGCTGCTGGAATTGGATATATAATTGGTCCCTTGTACATAGGAACATGGACATTGGGGTCAATTTTATCATACTTGATAATTATCCCTATAGCCACCAACATCCTGGGATACTCTGTAGATGCCTCTTTAGCATTTACAAGAAGTTTGGGCATTGGGATGATAATAGGGGGGGAATTGGCATAATAGTGAAAGAGTTAGTACGAAGCAGAATTAGAGATACCATTAGAAGTATAAAAGACCAAATGGGAGGATTATTAAGATATTTCCTAGTCTTGGCTATAGTATCAGTTATACTCTTAATAGTTGCAGGCATTCCTTGGTACGCTGCATTAATTGGAGTTATTGGAACAATGATAGCTGGAATTATGGCAGCTACACTAACAGGTCAAACGGGGATAGATCCCATGGAGATATTTGGAATATTGGTGTTACTAGTTGTGATGGCCTTATTTAATATAAATATTGTAGCTGGAGTGCTTCTTACGGCATTCGTAGCTGCTGCTGTAGGTGTTGCTGGAGATGCTTTAAATGACTATAAGGCGGGATATTTGTTAGAAACTCCTCCAAGGTATCAAATTCTAAGTGAATTGGTAGGAGCTATTGTAGGAGCATTAACAGCAGGATTCGTTCTTAAAATGCTTCTAGATGTGTATGGCCCAACAGCTTTTGGTCCAGATAAGTTCTTTGTGGCTCCCCAAGCGTATGCAGTTTCATTAATGATTCAAGGAATTCCGAATTTGGCAGCATTCTTGTCAGGTATTATAGTCGGATTTGTCTTGAGTGTGTTTAACATTCCTGCAATGACAATTGGGATTGGAATATACTTACCAATGGTAATGACACTACCAGCGGCTCTTGGAGGACTTGTGAGAGTAATTATTGACAAGAAGTATCCGCAATACTCAGAACTTGGCACAATTACTGGAGCAGGTTTGCTAGGGGGAGAGGGAATAGCAGGAGTTGTTATAGCTCTTGTCTTGTTTTTAATGAGGGGGTGATTATTTCTTTTATTTTTCCATTAACATCACAGAGGTGATACAATGTATATAACAACACTTAGCAAACCAATCGTTTCAGGCAACATAGTAATTTTGCCAATGAAAAAGCCAGAGGGAGGAAAAATTATTATAAATGGGATAGAAGCAAAGCCCGAAAATGTCGTTAAATACGATGCTAGGGTTGATATAATGGATCCTACAACTAAAAAGCGTTGTTTTATTATAGAACATGTTCTTGGTCCTCTTCGGATGTTAGGAATAACGGATGCAATAGTACTAGGACTGGATAAAACATGGAACTTTCTACGACCAGAGCATAGATTTGCGTACTCATTAGGACTAACACCTGAGGTTGTTGTTGGTAGAGAAGACGGTAAGCAGCGCCCAAAATTAGAGGAAATAATAAACTCTGCAAGATTGAAAACAGATAAGCAATTTTACGTAAGTGTTGCTCAAGAAGTTTATTTTAAAACAGTTGATATTTTTGGACATAAAGGGGAGATAACAATAACTCCTTTGCCACCTGAAAGTGGTATTGTACTGAACATTGAACTCTTTAAGAATTCTATTGAGGACATAAGGCTAGGAGAAAATGGACTAGAGGATAAGCACTTAGCAAAAAAGATATTAGATGCAAGAACTCCTTTTTTGATTGGGATTGAGAAGGAAGAAGCGTTATTTCACGCCATAGGGGATGTAATTGCAGATACAGTAGGATTAGGTAGACTTACCGATGCGAAAATTGATGTTAAATTAAACTTCTTTTATCATTCATTAACGGTAGGAGCAATTAAAAGAGCAAAAACAATAAGAAGGGGGGCATTTCAATGAATTTTATCTTTGAAAAGAGTATAGGGAGTTTGTTGCAATATTTCAATAGGCCTTCATTAACAATGCATCGTGAAAAAAATGGATGGCATAACTTTAGATATGGGGAGCAAACTAAAGTAGCTATATATATAGAACGATTCGTTTCAACTCCAACCATAACAAACTTTGATATCGAATATCTTCAGAGGTTGTTTTCAGTAATATATTTAGTGGAAACTCTTGAGAGCACTTCTGACTCAACATTGGGAGGCATTGATATCTACGTGTCGACTACTCCCTCTGAACTCCCAAAGGAATTTTACTCAAAAGTCCCAACATTAGTGTTAGAGCCGACAGAACTTTACTTCTCCACAGTTCACAATGGAGAAGCCGAGATCAAGGTATTACTTAAAAATGATATACCAAATATTGTGTCTAATATTTGGATTCAGGAGGATATTATAGAGGATGTTTTCCTTGTTTTGAAAAAGATAATGTCTCTGAAACACAAGTACTATCCCATAGAACGGGGGAGTGAATTGTTCTTTCGAAAAGTATTTTTGCCAGGGACCATACTATTTGTGCCCCGTTCAGTTACAATAGATGATAAAAGCAATGTTGCTTTAATACTTAGAGCAAGTATCCCCCCAGAAACTAGTTCAAAGAATATCATAGAAAGCTTAGTAGAAAAAATAGGAAATAAAGATAAGATAAAAGAGGTTAAAATCCTTAAACAACCTGTGCGTGTCTTACCTCAACAAGAAATCCATAAAATAGCAGAGGAAACTTTCGTAAAAATATACAAGAGATTTCCTGAGTATGAGTGGTTCCCATTTTCAACAGTTTTCAATGATTTGGCTAAAGTAAATGAGTCTATACTCTCAATAGGGCCGAAGTCATATAGTGATATAACGTCCAGTAATGTTGAATTCGATGTGGATGTTAGTAAAGAATTTTCGAATTTTATCTCAAACGTTATACAAAGAATTATACAAAGGGAGGGGATGAAGAATGAAAAAATGGATGGAAGATGTTATTAATTCTGTGGAAGAGATGGAAGATGAAATAGTAGACTTCCTAAGAGACTTAATAAAGATACCAACAGAAAACCCTCCAGGAACTAATTACAAGAAGTTTGCTGAATTCTTCGGAAAAAGACTTGAAGAGTTTGGTTATAATGTGCATTATATTGAAGTTCCACCAGAGAGATTTGAAGAGTTAGTACCTTTTGCAACTCCCGAGTATCCTAGGGTAAATGTATATGCAGAGTCAAACAATGGAAAACCCAAGCCAGTACTTCATTTTAATGGCCATTTTGATGTAGTGCCGGCAGGCCCGGGATGGAGTGTGGATCCTTTTGGAGGAGTTATTAAAGATGGAAAAATTTATGGTAGAGGATCCAGTGATCAAAAATCAGGGTTAGTTGCCCAAGTATACGCGATAGAAGCCTTTAAAAGAGCAGGATACAAATTAAACGGAAAAATAGAGCACAGTGCAGTAGTCGATGAAGAAACTGTTGGAAACAGGAATGCTGGAACATACTATCTTGTTGAAAAAGGAATAATTTCCAAAAACAAAGTTGATTATGTGGTTATAACTGAGTGCTTAGATCCAGATAGAATTTGTTTGGGTCATAGGGGAGCACTTAGATTTGAAATTACTGTTTATGGAAAACAGGCTCATGGGTGCATGCCTTACTTGGGTATAAATGCTGGCATGAAAATGGCAAAACTCTTAAATATAATAGAATATGAGCTAGTCCCTCGACTCAAAGAAAGAATTACACCATTGCCTGTAGTTCCAGAAGAAGCGAGAAAAGCCTCAATTTCATTAGGGACACTTCACGCAGGAGAAGCCACAAATTTAGTTCCATCTAGAGCCATAGCAACTTTTGATAGAAGGCTTAATCCAGAAGAAAACTTAGACATTGCAAGAAGGGAAATCTATGAAATATGTAAAGCTCTATCTCTTATAGACCCCGAATTTAAATATTCAATAAGAGAATTATACGCCACAGATCCTGTGCTTGTTCCAAAGGATCAGAAACTTGTAAAGATTTTCCAAGAGGCTATTAAATATGTGTATAATAAAGAACCAGACTTTGTATTAAGTCCGGGCACAGATGATCAAAGGTTTATAGTTCGTGATGCAGGTATAGACAGTTGCATTGTATACGGTCCAGGAAGATTAACTCAAGCTCATGTAGTTGATGAACATATATCAATTGAAGACTTATTGAATGGTGTCAAAGTCATGGCAATAGCTGCAGGAATGCTCCTAGGAGTTTCAAGATAATCTTTGTAAGTACTAATACTATTCCCTACTCATGCAAAAATAATAGAAAATGGCAAGGAAACAATTCCTTGTATAAAACTTTTGTGTTATTCTTTACTTCTTATTTTATTCAGATCTCGGGATTTTAAAAACCATGGTCTTTTTGAATCCTCATACTTATGTAGAACCACTCTTGTTATTATATCCGTTATCTCTGGGAATCGTTTAATTAACAAGGAAATGAACCTATCTAGATCATCATTATCTACAAAGAACACATGAACTAATAGATCGGAATCTCCAGTAATTTCCCAAACTTTTTTGACTCCTTCAATTTTTGAGATTTCTTGGGCAATTCTTTTTCGTACTGCTCGTGGGCATTTTATTTCCATAAAAACTTCAAGATTGTATCCCAAAGCTTTTGGATCTATCCCTATTGTAAACCGTTCAATGATCCCTCTTTCTTTCAGGCTTTTGACTTTGTTATAGCACGAGACAATGCTCATACCGCATGCTTTACTTAATTGTCTATATGTTATTCTCGAATTTTCATATAATCTCCATAATATAATTAATTCATCTCGTGCTATTTTTTTGTTATTCAAACATAATCCCTCCATTTCCACAATGCCAGGATAAGCAATAGGAGGAGTTTAAACCTTGGATAATACTTCAGGAGTAATAACTGGAAAGCTGAAATTTTGTTAGAGTTAGTCCTCCTTTTTGTAATTAATGAGTAATTTCCAGACTGTGATACTATAGTTATCTGACAGTATGCTATACTTTATATTATACAGTTAGACGTTAGACTTTAAAGACCTTACTATCCATTCATAGGTACTCTCAGGATAAGCAGTAGGGTGTCAGAGATGAGTTGCTGACATACTTCAGAAGAGAAAAGGGGAAGCCATGAAGACTGAAACCATCATATACTGCTTGTTTTTGGTCTTAAAATCTTTTCGCCGGAATAAAATTCCAGAAGAAGGAAATCAGACCTGAGAAACAGTTCGAAAATTCGCAAAAACAATTTACCAGCCTTCACAGTCAAAAGATGCCTTTGGGCTGCTATTGTCATTGAGAGCAGCTTGCAGTCTGGATTACAGCAGGAATTATTGGATTGCCGGAGATTTCCTTCTGGTTGTTTTAAAATCCCGTGGGGAGGTCAGATAGTTTTCTGGTTGATGGGCAAAGTGATACAAGCCTGGTTTTAAGTCTCTTGGGTTGGATTTTGTTCACGTGACTTTCGAATCGAGGAACAGTATTGAACGCTGGTTTAGGGCTGTTAAAGAACGGACAAAGCATTTCTGGAATAATTTCAGAGCTAAAGACTGGCGTAGGGTTCAAAAGTTTGTTTTCCTGTTTGCCTTCTGGAATAATTTTGTTAGGTTTCACTCTTGGTTTAATGCTCCCCTGGCGATGTTACTGAATGATTCCAAGAGGTGATATCACAGTTATCCTGACAGTATCCTCATGTATAAGTGAAAATTTTTAAGTAAAACTCCTTATCTTGAGTTTTTGGCTCTATTTGATTAAATAATTTTTTCAAAAAATATAGAAAAATTTTGTAAATTTGTAGGGCTTAAGACATAAAGGGGAAACATCATGAAAGACATCCTCCCTTTAAAAGGAATAAGGGTAGTGGCATTGGAACATGTCCTGACAGCTCCTTACTGTAGTATGATACTCGCAGATTTGGGTGCAGAAGTCATCAAGATAGAACGACCTGACGTTGGAGATGACAGCAGAAGCTTTGGACCTTTTGTAGATGACCAGAGTGGTTATTTTATCAGCATAAACAGAAACAAAAAAAGTATTGCAGTTAATTTAAAAACTCCTGAAGGTCCAGAAATTATAAAAGAACTCATTAAGAAGAGTGATGTAGTTCTGGAGAATTTTAGGCCAGGAACTCTCAAAAAGTTTGGACTGGACTATGAAAGCGTGAAGCAAATTAAGCCCGACATAATATATGTTTCAATAAGTGGCTTTGGAAATGATACTGCTCCGGGATATAAAGGGCTCCCTGGATATGATATCATTGCTCAAGCTTATGGAGGGCTTATGGACATAACAGGACAACCGGATGGCCCACCAACTAGAGTGGGAGCCTCTGTGGCAGATATATTTGCAGGAATGTATGCGGCAATAGGAATCTTAGCAGCAATTTACAAGAGGGAAAAAACTGGGGAGGGGAGTAGAATAGATGTCTCGATGGTAGACTCCATTGTTTCCGTCTTGGAAAATGCAGTAGTTAGGTATACACTCACAGGAGAGATCCCAAAAAGAATTGGAAGTAGACATCCGTCCATTGCTCCGTTTGATGTATTTGAGGCAAAAGATGGATGGGTGGTAATAGGAGTAGGTAATGATTCCTTGTGGCAGAGGTTCTGTAAAGCTATTGGAAAAGAGGAGCTAATGGATCACCCCAAGTATAAGACAAACAAGAAGAGAGTAGAGAATTATGATGAACTTAAGAAAATTTTAACAGAATGGACTAAGACTCTTTCTGTGGCAGAAATAGTCAGAATACTAAGGGAAGCAGGCGTTCCTTGTGGGCCTGTAAACACAGTGAAAGACGTTGTGGAGGATCCAAATATTAATTACAGGGGTATGATAGTTGAGGTGGAACAGCCAAAAATTGGAAAAGTTAGAATTGCAGGCAATCCTTTAATGTTCTCCTTCTTGAAAAAAAGAAAGTATGCTCCAGCCCCAGCACCCCTACTTGGAGAGCACACAGAAGAAGTTTTAAGAAGTCTCTTGGGTTATAATGAGGAAAAAATAAAAAAACTAGCTGAAAAAGGAGTAATAAAAGTTGGCTGATTCTTGTTTTTGTTTTAATTTTTAGTCTAATCAGGGAGGTAGTTTATTTATGAGCATTGAGAAAAAAGTGAAGGGGCTTTATGAAAAGAAGGAGAAAATTCTCAAAATAGGTGGGGAGGAAAAGATAGCAAAGCAGTATGAGAAAGGTAAGCTTACAGCAAGAGAAAGAATCGAAAAAACAGGAAATTATAACATCAAGATTGATTTTGAGATATTAGATGCAATTATTAATTTTGAAATAATAATGATTTTCTTTAAAACTTATTTAACTGAAAATGACCAAAAAACAAAGGAAGTGAAAAACCTTATGGAATACTAAATCCAAGTCCTTTTAGGATCATTCTAATGGCTAGAAACGCTAGCACTACAGCGAAAGATCTTTTCAAATTGTGGGCTTTTATTCTTTTTGCGGTTCTTGCTCCTATTTGTGCCCCTATGATTAAGCCAGGAACTAAAACTAACAACCACTGAATTTCAATGTTTCCAAGTGCATAATGCTTTATTGCCCCACTTATACCTGTAAAAAAGATTGCAAAAATTGAAGTAGCTACAGCATAATGTATAGGAAAGCCCAAATACACTAAAAAAGGAACATTAATTGCTCCTCCCCCAAATCCTAAAAGTCCTGAGAGAATGCCGACTATAAATCCCCAAATGGAGAGCAATACATAATTTGGTTTGAGCTCTTCAAGAGCAATTTGATGCGCTTCAATACTCTTTCCTCTAAACATTTTGATAGAGACAAAAAATAATGCCATTCCAAAAAATACTTTTAGAATATTAGGACTGAGGTAGGAGGTTAACCAAGCACCAATATATGCTCCTAGGATAGAAGGAAATGCCAGTGATATTCCAGATTTATAATGGATCCTTTTTTGCCTAAAATATACAATAACTGCCGAAAGAGATGTAAATGGAATTGCCGCTAAGCTTGTTCCAACTGCGTGGTGTATTTCAACTCCTAAAAGATTTAGAGTGGGGACTATCAAAAAACCTCCGCCCAATCCAAAAAGGGCGGCCAAGATTCCTATGAAGACGCCAACTGCGAAATAGCTGATATATTTGAGCAATTAATCACCTCCACAGGACTATTGCCTCAATCAGCTTTATCAGGGCATCTAAATCATTCAAGTGAAGCATCTCCACCTCGCTGTGCAGATATTTAATCGGCACGCTTAAGGCAAGAACTTCGCTTTTGTGCTGGAACACAGAGGCATCAGTCCCTCCGCCGGTGACACCCATCTGAAGAGGTATTCTGTTCCTCTCAGCTATCTCAGCAACTCTCTTTGCGAGTTTTCTTGTATAAACTGCTGAGTTATCCACAGCCCTAATCACAGCACCTCTGCCTAATTTAACATCTCCCGTTAAGAAGGAGCAGCACGCAAAGGAGTCGATGGCAAAAGCAAACTCTGGGCTATAATGTTCTGCCAAAAACTTAGCGCCTTTAAGCCCTATCTCCCCCTGCACGGTGAAGGCGAAGATGAATTTTCCATTCAAGTCGTGATCAACTAAATCTTTGATAGCCTCAAACAGTGCAACAACGCCAAAGCGGTCATCAAGAGAGCGAGTTGCAACATAGCGATTGTTTAGAACAGCAAAGTGCTTTTTGAATACAGCATAATCCAGAGGCTTGACTCCCAGTGATAGGGCTTCCTCTTTTGATTCTGCACCAATATCGATCTCCAATGCATGCCAAGGAATCGTGTCAAACTTCCTCTCAAGGTTGAGGTGAACTGGTGTAACTCCTATAACTCCGTCGAGCTTTCTACTCTCTGTTATTACATCAACATGTCTACCAATCAATAGTCTGTCATCAATGCCGCCGATTTTCCTGAACTTCAGCTTTCCGTCGTTTGTTATCCCTGTAATCAAAAGTCCGATCTCGTCCATATGTGCCATGAAAATTGCTTTCTCCTCTCCTTCTCCAAGCTCGACTATTAGGTTCCCTATTCTGTCAACTTTATAATCAGCGAAAGGTTCAATCCATTCAATAAGCTTCTCTCTAACTTTCTCCTCATATCCAGAAATTCCCGGGATTTGGGTTATCTCCCTAAGTTCCTCAATTAGATGCTCCATACTATCACCTCACAGCATTTTTATGCTTTCAATTGGCCTGACTCTTAGCACGTCCTTGTTTACTAAATCCTCTGGAACCTCTCCTCTTAGAAGTTTAAGCAGATTTTTAACCGCTTGAAATCCCATATCTTCCATTGATTCTTTAGAGAGGCCAGCGTAATGAGGTGTTAAAACTGTCTCCCATTCCATCTCAAACAGCTCGCTCTCCCGCGTGGGCTCCTTTTCAAAGACATCTGTCGCATAACCTTTCAGTTTTCCTTCTTTAAGAGCTTTAATCACAGCTTTTTCATCAACTAAGACACCACGCCCGATATTTACAAGGTATTTGCCTTCCATGAGCTTGAGTGTTCTCTCGTTGATTATATGGTACGTCTCTTTTGTCGCTGGAAGTGCCAAAACAATGATGTCGCTCTGTTTAAGAACCTCCTCAAAGGGCAGATATTTTGCATTAACTTCCTTTTCTATGTCTTCTTTTCTGCTCCTCGACCAGTATAGAATTTCAGTTCCTAAGGCTTTGGCTCTCCTTGCTATCGCTTTTCCAATTGCTCCCATGCCTAAGATTCCAACTTTTTTGCCATAAACACTTTCAATATTCTTAAAGCTACTCCACACAAGCTTTGGAGATTCCCATTTCCCCTGTCTGATAAATTTATCCGAATAGGCTATCTTCTTAAGCAAAGCAATCATTAAGCCAATGGCAAACTCCGCAACAACCTCACTCAAGACTCCGCTCACTTTAGTGACATAGATACCTTTTTTTGTTGCCATATCAATATCAACGTAGTCATAACCCGCTGAATGACAGCTTATAACCTTAAGCTTTTCAGCTTTTTCAAGGATTTCGGCGTCAATTCTATTGAGGGGTGAGACTATGAGAGCATCATATTGATGAATCACCTCAATCAGCTCTTCTTTATGAGGATAAAGTAGAGTATCAACCTCACAGTATCTCCTGAGTTCCTCCAGTGGTTTGCTTTTCATCTTAAACAATACGGCAACTTTTGGTTTCATACTATCACCTTTAGATGTTTATCGAAACGAGCTAATAAATCTTTTTGATTCAAAGCGAAAAATTAAAAACTTCTTCTGAAGTCTTAAGGGGTAGGTGGTGTTATGAAGGTAGAGCGAAACAAATGGCAGAACAACTTCAGTGAGTGGTACAATGAGCTTATTGAAACGGCCGGAATACAAGATAAAAGGTATCCGGTAAAGGGAATGAACATCTGGTTACCTTATGGCCTTAAGATAATGAGAAACATCGAAAAGTTCATCCATGAAGAGATGGAGAGAACAGGACATCAAGAAGTCTTATTCCCAGCTTTAATTCCAGAGACAGAGTTCCAAAAGGAAGCCGAACATATAGCTGGATTTGAAGGAGAGGTGCTGTGGGTCACCCATGCAGGTCTTAATCCTCTTGATGTCAGGTTAATTCTAAGACCAACAAGTGAAACCGCAATGTATCCAATGTTCGCGCTTTGGATTCGCTCTCACGCAGATTTACCATTCAAAATATACCAGATTGTCAATGTTTACAGATACGAGACAAAGCATACGAGGCCACTGATCAGAGTTAGAGAAATCAGCAGATTCTTCGAAGCTCACACAGCCCACGACAGCTTTGAGGATGCAGAGAGGCAGATAAAAGAGGATTTAGAGATATTTGACAACTTGGCTAAGAAGCTTGCATTACCCTATATAGTCTCAAAAAGACCAGAATGGGACAAGTTCCCAGGAGCTTATTACTCCCTCGGTGCAGAGGTCATAATGCCCGATGGGAGGACTCTGCAGATAGGAACGATGCACCACTATAAGCAGAACTTCGCAAAAGCATACAACATAATGTACGAGAAAGAAGATGGAACCCATGAATACGTTCACCAGACAACCTATGGAATGAGTGAGAGGCTTCTCGCGGCGGTCATTGGTGTTCACGGCGACGATAGGGGAATGGTTCTCCCACCAACAATTGCACCAATTCAAGTGGTCATAGTTCCAATTCCAAAGAAGGACTCACCATATGATGTTTTCGCCTATGCAAGAGAGATTGCTGAGGAGCTTAAGACCGCTGGCATAAGGGTTCACGTGGATGAGAGAGACATAAGGCCAGGAAGGAAGTTCTATGACTGGGAGCTTAAGGGCATTCCAGTGAGGATTGAAGTGGGGCCAAGGGATGTTGAAGGACAAAAGGCTGTGCTCGCAAGAAGAGACACCCTTGAGAAGTTCACAGTTGAGAGAGCTGAGCTTGTTGAAAAGGTCAGAGAAACACTTGATGCAATAATGGAGAACCTCTATGCAAGAGCTAAGGAGTTCCTTGACAGCCACATTAAGAGAGTTGACACACTTGAAGAGGCAAAAGAAATCTTTGAGGACAGAAGGGGAGTCGTTGAAATTCCGTGGTGTGGTGAGGAAAGCTGTGGGCTTGAGATGGAAGAAATCCTTGATGCAAAGATGCTTGGAATCCCATATCCAGAGGAAGAGGCAAAAATTAAAGGCAAAAAGTGTGCTCACTGTGGAAAAGAGGCAAGGTTTATTGCAAGGTTTGCAAGGACTTATTGAACTCGTCTTTTTCTTTTCTCTTGGTGATTTATCATGATACTTGGAATTCACGACGGCCATGATGCTGGAGCAGTTCTAATTAAAGATGAGAAAATTTATGCAGTTAATGAGGAGAGGCTTAATCGAATTAAGCACTATCGCGGCTTTCCAGAGCTGAGCATAACCAAAGTGCTTGAAATGGCAAAAGCAAGTCCGGAAGAAGTTGAAATCATTGCAGTTGCTGGTATCTTTAGAAAGCGCTCCCGTCTTTTGGAGCTTGAAAAGAACTTAGCGAAGATTTTTGGAAAAGATTTCAAGAGAAAAGTTCTCTATGTTGAGCATCACCTTGCTCACGCAGCCTCAGCTTACCTCACTTCCGGCTGGAGAGAGGCTTTAGCTTTAAGCATAGACGCCGCTGGAGATGGCTTAAGCTCATCAATTTACATCTGCAGAGATGGTGAGATGATTAGGATTGCTCAAAGCACGTATCTTGACTCTTTGGGAGACTTCTACGCATCGGTTACAGAGCTTTTGGGATTTAAGCCTATGAGACATGAGGGCAAGGTGATGAGCCTGGCAGCTTATGGAAAGCCGAGCTATGATTTATCCGCAATAATTGAGCTTAACGGATTGACATTTGAGAATCATATTAAAGTCGTTGGAATTAAAGCAACCAAAAAGCTTGCTGAATTTTTTAGGTTCCCATTTGAGAAAGCTAAGGAAGTTTCTGCCAACTTAAAGAGGGGGAAACTCAGCGGAGAATTAGAGCAGAAAGCCATTGAAATAGCAGCATCAGCTCAGAAGCATCTGGAAAAGATTGTAGATGAACTTGGGCTTAAGCTTACAAAGTATGGACTGCCCTTGGCTTATGCTGGAGGAGTTGCACAGAATGTCAAGGCGAACATGATCCTCAGAAGGCACTTTCCAGATTTGTGGGTGTTCCCAGCAATGCATGATGGTGGTTTAGCCTTTGGAGCTGCTATCTTTGTCAAATCCCAGCTTGAAAGATTGGATAGTAAGTGGAAGCCATTTAAGCTGAATCATGTTTATTTGGGGCCTTTCTATTCTGAGGGCAAAATTGAGGAGCTTTTGAGGAAAGAGGGAGTTGCGTATGAGGAAATCAACGATGTTCCCAGCTTTGTGGCTGATTCCCTAATTGATGGAAAAATCGTTGCATTCTTCCAAGGAAAAATGGAGTTTGGACCAAGGGCTTTGGGTAACCGCTCTATTTTAGCTGACCCAAGAGACGAGAGCATTAAAGAAAAACTCAACTTGGCTTTGAAGAGGGATGTATTTCAACCATTTGCACCCACGATTTTAGAAAAGAGGATTAGCGAGTATTTGGTTGACCCATATCCAAACAAGTTCATGACGATGGGCTACTATGCCACAGAAGAATTTGCAAGGGAAGCCCCAGCCGTTCTTCATGTTGACGGCACGACGAGACCTCAGACTCTTGAAAGGGAAGATAACCCAAAGTACTATGACATAATTAGGCTCTTTGAAAAGCAGAGTGGAGTTGGTGCTGTGCTAAATACTTCATTTAATATGCACGGTGAGCCGATAGTTTGCTCACCCAGAGATGCCCTTAACAGTTTCAGAAAGGCAAGACTTAATGGATTAGTTTTGGAGAAGTTTGCTGTTTATTTGTAATTTTTCGGTGTCATTTTTTCCAAATCGAATATTTTACAGCGGCAAAATTATAAGCCTCAAAGCTGAGTTCATTTTGGTGATTCTCATGGCATTAAGTGACAAATTGGAGTTAGTTAGAGTTTCTGAAATTAGGAGGCTTTTTGATTTGGCTCAAGGCATTAAGGGAATAATCTCATTAGGAATTGGAGAACCGGACTTTGACACACCAGAGCATATCAAAGAGTATGCAAAAGAAGCTTTGGACAAGGGACTAACGCATTATAGCCCTAATGCTGGAATCTTAGAGCTTAGAGAAGCGGTTGCTGAAAAGCTGAAGAGGGATAATGGCATTGATGCAGACCCTAAAACGCAAATTATGATAACCATCGGCGCTAATCAAGCCCTACTGATGGGCTTTGCAACGTTTCTTAAGGATGAAGACGAAGTTCTAATTCCCTCACCAATGTTTGTCAGCTATGCTCCCGCTGTGATTTTAGCCGGAGGAAAGCCCGTTGAAGTCCCAACTTATGAGGAAAATGAGTTCCGCCTGAGTGTTGATGAGCTTAAGAAATATGTAACTCCAAAAACGAGAGCTCTGATACTCAACAGCCCAAACAACCCAACTGGGTCAGTTCTAACTAAAAAAGACCTTGAAGAGATTGCAGATTTTGCAGTCGAGCATGATTTGATTATTTTGAGCGACGAAGTTTACGAGTATTTTGTCTATGATGGCGTTAAGAACTACAGTATTGCCTCCCTTGATGGAATGTTTGAGAGGACTATCACAATAAACGGCTTCTCAAAGACTTTTGCAATGACTGGCTGGCGTTTGGGCTTCGTCGCGGCTCCAGAGTGGGTTATTGAGAAGATGGTTAGATTTCAGATGTACAATGCGACTTGTCCCGTGACGTTTGTTCAGTATGCGGTTGCCAAGGCTTTGAGGGACGAGAGGAGCTGGAAGGCCGTTGAGGAGATGCGCAAGGAATACGACAGAAGGAGGCAGATGGTCTGGAAGCGCTTAAATGAGATGGGACTGCCGACAGTCAAGCCTAAAGGGGCGTTCTACATCTTCCCACGCATAAAAGACACTGGACTAACGAGCAAAGAGTTCAGCGAGCTTATGATTAAGGAAGCAAAAGTTGTAGTAGTTCCGGGAAGTGCTTTTGGACAAGCTGGAGAAGGTTACATAAGGATAAGCTATGCAACAGCCTATGAGAAGCTTGAGGAAGCTATGGACAGAATGGAAAAAGTGCTGAAGGAGAAGAAGTTAGTATAATGTTATGCTCACTTTCCTTTCTTCATTTATGTCAATTACAGCATAATGTCCTCTGAAAAGAGGACCCGGGTTTACTATAAGCGTTTTTCCAATTTCATCAACTCCCCTCGCTTCGTGAATATGGCCGCAGATAACTAAAGGTGGCTGCTTTTCTTCTATGAATTTTCTTAAAGCTTTGCTCCCCACGTGAAGCCCAGTAAATGTCCTATCAACTTTTGTTTTGTATGGAGGAACATGCATAAGTAAAATGTCCCCCTCGCGGTAGTTTCTGTTTAGACTCTCCCAGATTTCATCGTCATGGAACTCCCAAATTGTTGAGAAGGGCGTTATGTTTGAGCCACCAAATCCCACAATCCCAATTCCATTAATTTCAATTCTCTTGTTGTGAATACTGATTCCAAGTTCTTCAAGCAAATCCAAAACATCTTTGCCGTCACAGTTACCCATTACGGCATAAATGGGTCTATCAAGTTCCAAAAAGTAACTTAAAATCTTTCCTGCACTTTTCCTTCCTTTGAAATGTGTTATATCCCCGGCCATAAGGAGAGCATCAAATTTTTCATCCTTTATTTTTTCTATGAGCCATTTCACTTTGTTTTCATTACCATGGATGTCTGTTGTCGCTATAATCCTCATCTCTTCACCCCCGTACTAATTTAGCAATCAATCCTTTAAGCGTTAGCCTTTAAATCTGTGAAGGACTGAGGCTTTGAAAAATTTGAAAGAATAAAAATGAACGATTGCATCTTTTCTTCTGAAGGAGCAGAGGAATAATTGGGAATGTCGGGAAAAAGACAAAGGACTAATAGAGCACTACCTCAACTTCTTCTCCTTCTAAGTAGCCTTCGCTATCCTCTGGAATCGTTATGTATCCATTGCTCTCCACTAAAGAGCTTATCAGTCCACTTCCACTTTTCCTTATTGGCTTTGCTTTTCCATCCTCATACCAAACCTTAACGAACTCATACCTCCCCAAAGTTGATGAAACCTTTGCTGTCAGCTTTGCTTTAACTTTAGCTGGCTTGAAGTTTGCTCCGACAAGCTTTGCGAGGGCGTATTTAACAAAAAGATGGAACTGGGCAAAAACTGCAACCGGATAGCCGCTCATTACAAAAACCCTTTCTCCATATCCAACAGGTCTACCTGGCTTTATTGTGGTTCCATGGAAGAGCAGATTAACAAAGCGGTGAGCGTAATCCTTGTCTCCAAATGCGCTACCTCCTGTGATTAAAACCAAATCACACTCGCTCTTAGCTTTCTCAAGACTTTCTTTGGTAATGCTTTCATCATCGGGTAAAACTCCGTAAAACATTGGCTCTCCGAAGTACTGCTTAACTAAGCCCTTCAGCATTATTGAGTTGCTTTCTAAGATTTTACCGCTTTCAAGGGCTTTTTCGTCGAATTCCTCAATTAGCTCATCTCCCGTGATAATTATTCCAACTCTTGGCTTTCTCTTAACCTTCACCCTCTTTATTCCAACGCTTTTTAAAAGTGATAAATCCTGAGGTCTGAGGATTTGTCCTTTCTTGAGTATAATTTGACCCTTCTTTATGTCTTCACCTTTGAAGGCAACGTTCTGTCCCGGAGCAACAGGTCTCAATACGTAGATTCTGTTTCCTTCTCTCTTCACGTGTTCCTGCATGATGACGGCATTAGCACCTTTCGGCACTTTATTTCCCGTCGTGAGTTTTACAGCCTTTCCGTGTGTGACCTCTGCTTTACTCTCCATCCCTGCAGTTATCTCGTCTATTACCTCTAATTCAACAGGGGCATATTCTCTCGCTTGGAAAGTGTCTTCAGCTCTTACAGCGTAGCCATCAACTGCTGAACGGTCGAAGGGCGGCGAATTTATTGAACTTTTCACGTCCTCAGCGAGAACCCTTCCAAGAGCTTCATCCAAGCTTACTTCTTCAACATCTGGAATTTCAGTGATATCATTAATCATGAGCTGGAATGCCTCTTTATATGGCATGAGTTTTTTGAATTCGCGCATTTGAATCACCGAATTGCTTAGTTAAAACAACAGATTATGTAACTATCTCACTCTCTTGCGTGCTTTAGGATATGGTATGCTTCCTTCTTGATTATCTCAACCCCAGTTTTCACTGCATTCAAGCTGCCTGGCAAGCAAAAGACCACCTTGCTTTCTCTGTCCCTTACAATCCCAGCTGTTGCCCTTGTCAGCACAGCGGCTGTTCCTATTTCCTCAAAGCTTTTCAACCTAAAGATTTCACCAAAACCTGGGAGCTCCTTGTCAAAGAGGGGTCTTATCGCTTCAATTGTGACATCCCTTCTCGTTACTCCTGTTCCACCTGTTGTTATTATCACATCGGCCTTTTCAAGGGCTTCAAGCAGTGCTTTTAGGATTGCAAGTTTTTCATCTGGAACAATCTTGTAGTAAACGTTTTCATTCCCTACTTTCTTCAGTTCTTCAATTATGTAATAACCGCTTAGGTCTTCCCTTTTACCGGCACTTGCAGTGTCGCTGACCGTTATAACTGCAAATTTAAACTTCTTAGGGGCTTTTGCTTTGTGCTCCTCATGGGACATTTTTACACCACCGTTTAACACTATGCAGATAGGTTAATAACTTTTAGGTTGGTTATCTGGAGTGGTTTCTTCAATCAGACCAAGAGCCGTTTGCACATCTTCTTGATTTCATGATGCCTTATTATCGAAACCTTTAAAATGTATAATCTTGATTATATAATCATGATTACACAAAAATTCGTGGACAGACAGGAGGAGCTCAAGATACTTAGGGATGCCTTTAGAAAGGGAGCCCTCGTAATAGTCTATGGGCGGAGAAGAGTCGGGAAAACGAGACTCCTTATCGAGGCATCCAAAGAGTTTAGAACCCTTTATCATCTCTGTAAAGAAGAGGAAGTTTCTGAAACCTTGAAATCTTTAAACTCAAAGCTTTTTTCGCTTACAAAGGATGAGACCCTACTCAAACACCCAATAACATCCTTCGAGGAGTTCTTCGAGAGACTGCCGGAGGATACTGTGATAATATTTGACGAGTTCCAGATACTCGCTAAGAATTACCCCCGAATACTCGGCGTCCTCCAAGAATACTGGGACTTCAGGAGAAAGGGAAGCCTTGTTCTCTGTGGCTCAAGCGTCTCCATGATGGAGGAGCTGACCTCTTATGGAAGCCCCATCTACGGGAGGAGGACATTATCGCTTAAGGTTTCACCTCTGAAGTTTATTCATGTGAGGGAGTTCTTTCCCAGTTACAGCATGGAGGATGTTGTTAAAGTTTACGGTGCCGTTGGTGGAATTCCCGAGTACCTCCTCCGCTTTGATATCCCACTACCACCGGAGGAGAACATAAGGGAGGGCTTTTTCAACAGAGGCTTCCTCTACGATGAAGCTGAATATCTCCTCCGATACGAGCTGAGGGATTTAAGCACCTACAACACGATACTTGAAGCTATCAGTTATGGATACAGGTCTTTCAACGAACTCAAAACTATAACTGGAATAGATGGCTCCAAGCTGACGCGGTACATCAGCATACTGATGAACCTCGACATCGTTGGTAAAGAGTTCCCGGTAACGGTTAAGCCCAAGAAAAGAAGGAAGAACTCCCGATACTTCATCAGGGACAACTACTTTGCATTCTACTATACTTTCGTCTATCCATTTAAAGAAGAGATTGAGCTTGGCATTCCAGAAGTTGCTGTGGAGAACTTTGAGCGGAATTTCAACCACTATCTTGGCTGGGTCTTTGAGGGAATAGCGAAGGAGTTCTTAGTTGAGCTTAACAAGGCCGGTAAATTGCCTTTCCGCTTTACGAAGATTGGGAAGTGGTGGCATAAGGGTGAAGAGATTGATTTGGTGGCTTTGAATGAGCGGGAGAGGAAAGCCTTGTTTGTTGAGGTTAAATGGAAAGACTTGAAAAATAGGGAAGCTAAGGGAATTTTGAAGGATTTGGAGAAGAAAAGCGAACTTGTAGGATTAGAGGGGTGGGAAAAGTTTTATGGATTAATTATAAAGAGCATAGAAAGGAAGGAAGAGCTTATAAGAGAGGGTTATTTAGTCTGGAGCTTAGAGGACTTCAAAAGGCTAAAGGAGGTGGAAAAGCTCTGAGTGTTTTCTATCGAATGAGCAGCATTAAAGGTTATGAAAGCAGGAGGTCAATATAACTCTCAGAGAACTTTTTAACATAAAACCGAATTCAATCATGGTGATCCTATTGTATGAGCTTTACACCGTTTTAGCTGAGTATTACGATGCAATTTACCGACGCAGGGTAGAGCGGGTTAGGGAGGAGATAGACTTTGTTGAGGAAATCTTTAGGAAAGATGCAAAAAGAGAAATCAAGAAGGTTCTTGACTTAGCTTGTGGAACTGGAATTCCAACGGTTGAGCTGGCAAGGAGGGGTTATGAAGTTACAGGTCTCGACCTTCATGAGGAGATGCTGACCATTGCTAAGAAGAAAGCGGAGAGAGAAGGTCTTAACATTGAGTTCATCCACGGCGATGCTCTTGATATAGACTTTGAAAATGAATTCGATGCAGTGACGATGTTCTTTTCAAGTATCATGTATTTCGATGAAAATGCAATTAAACAATTATTTAATTCTACAATTAAAGCATTAAAGCCAGGAGGAGTATTTGTTGCGGATTTTCCGTGCTGGTATTATGGAGGGAGTGATAAGCCAATAGTGTGGGATGCAGAAAAAGGCGAAGAAAAGCTAATAATAACAGACTGGCGTGAAGTTGAACCAGCGACCCAAAAACTATATTTTAAAAGGCTTGTTCAAATTATCAAACCGAATGGAGAGGTTAAAGCCTTCTTTGTCCATGATATACTCAACATCTACACAGTCAGAGAGATGAAGCTTTTAGCCAAAGAGTACTTTGAAGACGTGAAAATATATGGCAATCTCAAGAGGTCGCTAAGCCCTAACGACCGAAGATACTGGCTTGTTGGAGTTGCACCTTAAACTTTTTAAACTCCGAGTTCATTTTTATTCTTTGGTGGTGCCTATCGTCAATCGAAAGACAGGAGAGTGGTCTGAAATGGTCCCAGTTAGGAAAGCGCTACATAGCGACTGGATTACTTGGGTCTCTGGCTTCGTCGGTTCTTGGTCCATATCTGAGTCTATGGCTTAAAGGCATTGGTCTGAGCTTTTCTGAGATAGGTTTAGCCCAGAGCGTTTCTGAGATTGCACAGCTCCTCACTGACTTTCCGACTGGAGGAGTTGCCGACAGGCACGGTAGAGTCAAGACCTATGCCGCTGGAAGTTCCCTCTTTGGTGTTGGTCTGCTTATCATAGGACTCACACAGAGTCTTTCGGCAGTTCTGGTGGGGGCTGCACTTTCGGGTTTTGGTATGGCCCTCGTAAGTGGAACACTGGTTCCGTGGCTCTACGATGCGTTAAACGATAGAAAGTCAGTACAGCAGACTCTTGGAAAGTTAAAGGCAATCTCGGGACCAGTGAGATTCACTGGAGGATTCGTTGGTGGTTGTCTTGCCTCAGTTGCTCCAAATTCACCCGTGCTGGTAGCGGGGATGCTCTCGATAGCCTCTGCGATAACCGCTCTGTTTCTGCTGCCCGACAATTATGGCGACAAAAAAGCGAAATATGTGAAGCTACTCAGAAGAGGGTTGGAGGAAATCAGAAAGAACAGGGCACTTCACTTACTGTTGGCTTCTTCATTCTTCCTAAGCTTCACTGCTAGGGCATTCTTCACATTTTGGATGCTCTTGCTGGTTCAGCGTGGTCTCCCCAGAGAATATCTTGGAGTGTTTTTCGCTTTACTGCTTTTTTCAACATCTGCGGGAGGTCTGATTGCTCAAAAGCTTGAACCAACATCAAAAACTGCAGCAATACTAACTGCTCTGCTTGGTACAGAGATTGCCATGCTTGGCATTATTGAAAACTTAACCATAAGCATAGCCCTGCTCTTTGCGCTTGAGGTAACACTTGGTGCAAGGTTTCCAGTAATGGCAGTGCTTAGGAACAGCTTTATTCCGCAAGAAGTCCGCTCAACAGTGACTTCAGCAATGAGCACTGTCGGAAGTGGATTTACGGCCATAGCCAACGTGACAGTTGGAGCGTTCGCAGAAAAGCTGGGCCTCGGAAAAGCGTATTTTATCGCTGGCTCTTTGGGAGTGCTTGCAACACTTCCCATATTGGGATTAACCTTTTTAAGGATTCCAGATGAGAGGAAAAACATCCTTGAAAAACCTGGTGGAGGTTGATAACATGCTGCCGAAGAATTATAAGCCCGAAGAAGTTGAAACCAAGTGGCAGAAGTTCTGGTTGGATGAAAAGATTTACAAGTATGAGCTTGATGAGAAAAAGCCCCCATATGCAATTGACACACCGCCACCATTCACAAGCGGAACCCTTCACTTAGGTCACGTGTTAAGCCACACATGGATTGATATCGTAGCGAGATATAAGAGAATGAGGGGCTACAACGTTCTTTTCCCACAGGGTTTTGATAACCATGGTCTTCCAACGGAGCTTAAGGTGGAGAAGGAGTTCGGCATAAGCAAGGATGAGCCAGAGAAGTTTCTGCAGAAGTGTATCGAGTGGACATGGCAAGCAATTGAGGCAATGAGAAACCAGTTTATCAGAATTGGTTATTCTGCTGACTGGGATTTGGAGTATCACACGATGGATGACGAATACAAGGCTTTAGTGCAGAAATCTCTGCTTGAGTTCTATAAGAAAGGTCTGCTTTACCAAGCAGAGCACCCTGTATTCTGGTGTCCAAACTGTAGAACTTCCCTGGCAAAAGCGGAAGTAGGTTATGTAGAAGAGGACGGCTTCCTTTACTACATAAAGCTCCCGCTTGCCGATGGAAGCGGTTACGTGCCGATAGCGACAACGAGACCAGAACTTATGCCCGCGTGTGTAGCTGTATTCATACACCCAGAAGATGAAAGGTATAAAGATTTAGTGGGCAAAAAGGTAAAGCTTCCAATTTTTGAGAGGGAAGTTCCAATTTTAGTCGATGAGGATGTTGACCCAAGCTTTGGAACTGGAGCTGTTTATAACTGTACTTACGGTGATGAACAGGACATAGTGTGGCAGAAGCGCTACAACTTGCCAGTGATTATTGCGATTGACGAATATGGAAGGATGACAGAAGTTGCCGGTAAATACAAGGGCATGAAGACAGAGGAAGCAAGGGAAGCAATTGCAAAGGACTTGGAAGAAATGGGCTTGTTATATAAAAAGGAGAAGATAAGGCACCGCGTTTTGAGACACACAGAGAGAAGCAGCTGTATGGCTCCAATTGAGTTATTACCCAAGAAGCAGTGGTTCATCAAGGTGAAGGAGTTCACAGAGGAACTTGTGGAAGTTGCGAGACAGATAAGATGGTTCCCAGAGGATATGTTCCTAAGGCTTAAGGACTGGGCAGAGAGCATGGACTGGGACTGGGTTATCAGCAGACAGAGAGTATTTGGAACTCCAATTCCATTCTGGGTGTGTAAGGACTGTGGACATATAATCCCGGCAAGAGAAGAGGACTTGCCAGTTGACCCAAGATTTGACAAGCCACCGGTGGATAAGTGTCCAAAGTGTGGTTCAACGAATATAGAAGGAGTTAAAGACGTCCTCGACTGCTGGATTGATTCCTCTATAACCCCACTCGTCATAACAAAATGGACTAAAGATGAGAAGTGGTTCAAGCACAACTTCCCTACAGCTTTGAGACCTCAGGGGACAGACATCATCAGAACATGGGCGTTCTACACAATCTTCAGAACTTACATTCTCACTGGACAAAAGCCGTGGCATGACATCCTAATCAACGGAATGGTAGCTGGACCAGATGGTAGAAAGATGAGCAAGAGCTATGGAAACGTCGTTTCACCAGAGGAAGTGATTCCAAAATACGGTGCCGATGCTTTAAGATTGTGGACAGCATTAGCCCCACCAGGAGAAGACCACCCGTTCAAGTGGGAAACAGTTGATTACAACTTCCGCTTCCTCCAAAAGCTCTGGAACATCTTCCGCTTTGCGGAGAGGCACATCAAGGATTTGGACTACAACGCAAACAAGGATATCAAGCTCGAGCCTATTGACAGATGGATACTCTCAAGGCTTCACCGCCTAATCAAGTTCGCAACAAATGAGATGGAAATTTACCGCTTCAATCTGCTCACAAGAGAGCTTATGACATTTGTATGGCACGAGGTTGCAGATGACTACATCGAAATGATCAAGCACAGACTTTATGGAAACGACAAAGAGAGTAAGCTTAGGGCAAGAGTGGCATTATATGAGCTACTATACAACATTTTGCTATTGCTTGCACCTTTTGTTCCTCACATAACTGAGGAGCTCTATCAAGAGGTCTTTAAGGACAAGGTTGGAGCAAAGAGCATTCACCTCTTGGAGTGGCCCACTTACAATGAGGCAAGAATTGACGAGGAAGCTGAAAAGCTCGGAGAGCTTGCAAGAGAGATTATCGGGGCAATGAGGAGATACAAGAATTCACATGGCTTAGCCTTAAATGCAAAGCTCAAACACGTGGCAATTTATGCAACTGACAGCTATGAGATGTTCAAAGCAATAGAGAAAGACATTGCAGGAACGATGAACATTGAGAAGCTTGAAATCATAAAGGGTGAGCCTGAGCTTGAGGAAAGAATCGTCGAGATTAAGCCCAACTTTAAGACAGTGGGACCGAGATATGGAAAGCTCGTTCCAAAGATTGTTGCATACCTCAAGCAGAACGCTGAGGAAGTCGCAAAGGCACTCAAAGAGAGCGGAAAAGTAGAATTTGAAATCGAAGGGCAGAAGGTTAAGCTCAGCAAAGATGACATAGTGCTCAGGAAGGCAGTGTTCAGTGAAGGAGAAGAAGTAGAGACGGCAGTTGTGAGAGATGCTGTGATTGTGTTCTTCTGAAGACGGAGGGGAAAGAATTCCCCTCCTCTTTGCGACTTTGATATTCTTCTTTTTCATTACTGGAGGAGCTACACCGTTCTGATTGGCCGTAGTTTTTGTAAGGTGTGTGGAGGTTGCTACGGCTGACCTTCCCTGCTCTCCGGAGACCATTAATCACCTACGAACTCATGCTGAGGTCTTTCAAGATTGCAAAACAAAAATATTATATCTTTCCTAACCCAACTAACATTAGGTGAGACTATGGAAAAGCTGTCTGCAAAGAGGGTTCAGCTGATGATAGATTATCCTCACATAAGAAGATTCCTGAAGAAAGCACCAAGTCTAAACGAGGTTAGGGAGGCGTTAAAGAGCATTAAGGGGGAGTTGAGCAAAGAGGTAACGGCGGAGAGGGAAGAAGAATGGAGGTAGCTTTCTTTGATACAAGTGCCCTTCTGACCTCCTCCCCGTCCTGAAGGGCGAGGGTTCCAACGAGTTAACCCCTCGCCAATGACAGGGAGGTTTGCGGGCTCATCCCCTACTCGCGTTACCACTTTCGGTTCAGCCCGCAGGCCCGGTCTAAGGCCCATTACCCCTACCGCAGGACGGCTCAGGGTTATCGCTTAGAGGCCACTCTTAGAGTTTTTCAACTACCGAGAGGCAATTTTGAAAGGACGCTTAACAGCGTCAACCCTCCAATGCTGGAGGGTAACGTGAAACCCCTCATCTCATCGGGTTGTTCTTTGGTGGCCTCTTCAAGGCCCTATTACGCTGGCAAGACTTAAAAGGGTTTCGGTGATTCAATACTCGTTGGGTGGTTTACTGTATCCCCGCCCCAAGGCTTTCAAAAGAAAAATGTAAAGCATTATCACATCGAGCGGGGGACTCGTGAAGTTGATGAACTGATGAGCAAACATATTGTTGCAATTTCTGAGCTTGCAATTGTGGAAGTAACCTCAGCATTAAACCGAAAATATCTGGGTGGAGAGATTATTCGTTCTAAATTGGAATGGGTCTTAGAGCGTTTCTATGCTGACTTGGAAAACTACGTTGTTGTTAGAATAAACAGTGGCACAATCAGCCTTGCATCATCCCTTGTGCTCAAGCATGGACTTAAAACGTTAGATGCCCTTCAGTTGGCTTCAGCATTGAGCATAAAAGGAGATCTCGGAATTTTTGTAACTTCCGACTCAAAACTGAAAGAAGCCGCGGAAAGGGAAAATTTGAACGTTGTCCTTATTTAAGCAATCTTCAGGACAATTCTCGTTAAATTATCAGCTTTTTCTTCAAGAGTTCTTTCAATTTTATTTCTATGCTCTCCTTCTTTTCCAGACAGATTCTTCTCTCTTCTGCATCAGCAATTATAGCAAAGCAAAGCTGCTCTCTTTAGCAAAATAACCCTGTAAAGCTTTCCGTTGATACCTCTTGGCATTGAGATTTTGTTTAAATGATGCATTCTTTTTCTCTCAAGGGCGACAAAGTTAAGTTCCCTCAAAACCTGCACGAAGTCCTCCCACCGTATGTTGAGCCATTTTGAATACTCATCAAAGAGCTCTTTCTCCACAACCAAATATTTCTTGCCGTCTATCAGATATCTCCTCTTATGCTTCGGCAGTTCTTTCCTTAAGCGCCACCTTGCATGTAATGGTGACTGCATTGTAAGAACTGCTTCCTCCATGTTTTTGCCTTCTACGAGCATCTCAAGGAGAATTTTGAGTATATGGTTTATCCTGTCTGGAACCCCAATAATGTCTCCCCTAAGAACGATTTTCCTCCTTCTAACCTTGATTCCTTCACTTTCAAGGGCTTCTCCAATCTTTGCAGTGGTTCCCTTCTTAGTTCCACCGGTATCAACAATTCCCCCGATGATGAAGGCTCTAACATCAAAGTCCTTCTCGCTTAAAACTTCTTCAGCTCTCGGATCGAGGAGGACAACTTCATCAATACCCTTCTCCTTTAAAAACTCTGCAGTTGGACCTTCATAAGCAGTAACTCTGTCAAGAGGAAAATGTGCTTTTTCTTTAAACTCTTCGTTGACCCATGTTAACGCTAAAAGTTCACTCCAGAGGTAATCCCTCAAAACACCATAACTTTGAGCAGCTTGGAGGGCAACCTTATTCTTTTCCTTTTCTGTGTGCTTTTCCCAGTGCATGAGGTCAATTATAAAGTAGGGGTAATCATTTGGAAGCCTTGCTCTTAAATCTCCGGGAGAAATAATCACCTTAAACTTCTTTGCTATGCATGATGGAGCATAAGCGTATTTTGCTCCCTCCGTTCGTCTTCCGCTTAAGTCCCAAGCTATTGCCGTAGGTTCATCAACTTCAACTATAGCTCCCTTACCTTCAAGAACATCTAACGCTATATCTTGAAGCTTATTCCTTGACTTTCTGTATCTTTTTGAAAGCATGCCTATTTTGTCTATTCCCTTCTCCTTGAGCAGTTCTGCAAAAATTTCGCTAAGTTTTTTCATCGGCATCGGTTTGAGCATCAGCAATGAATTTTTAAGGTTTTCTCTCAAAGCTTAATAACTTCAAAAGCAGATACACTATTGATGAGAAGAGGCATTGCTGAGCTTCCCTTGCACGGCGGCCATGTTCCACCTTGGCTGGCTGCACGTATGAAAAGGCTGGCAAGGTTAGTGGTTATTCTTTTGGTTGA
>Ga0190313_1000023_pt1 | contig 116257 bp, 95 predicted proteins | sample 4870071011_MG_FD_169989 | JGI IMG/M metagenome (GOLD analysis project Ga0190313, IMG submission 169989) | Hydrothermal vent sediment bacterial communities from Southern Trench, Guaymas Basin, Mexico - 4870-07-10-11_MG | ecosystem: Environmental > Aquatic > Marine > Hydrothermal vents > Sediment...
AGGGCTGGTTGGTGTAAGAGCTCTGGATTCGCAGGTACAAAGTTTGCTCTTGACTCAACACATAACGCTATTGAAGTTAAGCTAGGAGCAACAGTTAGTGGAGTTAGTGATGGTTTTTATAGAATTATTCTAGAGCATAATGATGGTATTCCAATTGAGGCAGAAGTTGTGGCAGCAGATATAGAAACTAAAATTAGAGCTATCGCTAACATGTTGGCTGATGATGACATTGGTTTTAAATTATCTTATATGAACGCATCAGTGGAATTTAAGGGTGGGCGTTTTTGGGTAGTTTCTGGTTCTTTAGGGCAGTTTTATTCTGGTTCTAATAAGTCGTCTGTACAAGTAAGGTCGTCTGTCAACAGTTGTAGTGAGTTACTTGGTTTTAATCTAGATACTAATAGTGAAGACATAGATGGTCAGGGAATTAAAGAAGCTTTAGTACTGACAGATTATGTAGCTACTGCTAGTGGTGTTGGTCAGATTACAATTTCTTCTAATGTCGGGGCTCAGGTAAATGATTGTATGTTAATTACAGATAGAGTTAATTCAGAGTATTTTCAGATTGATAATATTATTGGTGGTACTATGATTGAATTCGATAGTTCTAGGATTATTAATAATTACGAACAGTTAAAAACAAAGGTTCAGTTACTTAGAGAGCAAGATCCTGATGCAGCCCCAACACTTTGGTTTAATGATATAGACAAAATTCATAGACATGGGCTTAAAACTATGATTAATCAGATTGACTATAGTTCATAAGGAAAAATAAATTATGGCTCAGTATCTCCTTAGAAATATGCTTAATCCAGGAAAGGTTGTTGGTTGTAGTGTTACTTTTCGTCAATTAATTAATAAAGACGAAAAGGGAGAGACTGTGTGGCTTATAGAGGCGGTAACTCCAGAACCACATAAAGATGGTACAGGGGATATACTTCCAGAGTATGTGCATTATACTGAGGATCAGAATTTAGATGTTGCTATTAATGAAGCTACTGAGAGGATAGCTGCTCAGGTTGATTGGGCCCCATTAACAAACGACTTAAGGCCACCATTTGTCGTAGATTATGAACCAAAAGCACCAATTGTTGGTATATATTCTGATGTTGTAGTTGTTATAAAAGATATTTTTCCTACAGGAGGAATTGATCCAGACAGTATAGAAGTTGTGATAAATAATATAGATGTAACTGATGAGATAAAATTGTTAGGGGACCCACTTCAATATAGTGTAATGTGGGGTCCTCCGATAAGAGTTTTTGATTACGAGTAGGGGGAGGGGTTTTGTGATAAGGAAATTGTGGAAAGAGTTATGTGTGGGTTTTGAGTATAGGTTTTTTACAGGGATACCATTTGAAGGCAGTTCTGATTTATATTCTTCTATGAATTCAGAAATAATGCATTATGTACCTGCAGCAAATGAACTAATAGCGTTACGTATGGCTTCTGGTGCTAGAGTTTCCGGGTTTAAGTCTGGGGTGTTACTAGAGCCTTTAAAGATTAATAAGCTAGATATGGGTTTTAATATAGAATTTGAAATACCAATATTAATTATAACTGCGGTAAAGGATATTCCACTTAGAAAGGGGTTGTATAGCAATAGTAGTCTTTCAAAAGTGGTGGCTTGTATAGAGGAGGATAAGAAACCAGGTGTTTTTCTTTTGGGATAGGAGTGGTTATGCGAAGGTACACTGGAGTTAGAATACTAACTCAGGCGATTTTAGATTGTGATTTGGCTGTTTATATAGGTAAAGATGTATGTAAAGAAGCTTACCGATATAGACAACATGATAGTAATTTGTATTTTTCTGATGAAGAGGAGGGACTAATAAGTTTTGCTTTAGGGATGGCTATTGGTACTGATAAACGCATATTTATATTTTGTGAAGACCAGTATTTTATAAGAAATATGAGTGAGTTTATGCAAGCTGGTGTTAGTAAATGTAAAAATTTCGTTGTAGTGTTACTTGTTAGTGGCAGTTACACTAATGTTCCAAACACTCCTTTAATATTTGATGAGGTTAATTCTCAGCACGGTATTTTGTATAATATGGGGTTTATGGTACATAATTATAGTAATTTTTTCAAACAGTATAGAAATCCAATTAAGCATATACGAGAGTTTTGGGCCAGAATTAGAGGACCTTTGGCAATATTATTATTTACAGATAACAGGAAGAAAGACTTTCAGGATATTGAGTTAAGTAAAGATATGATAGCGACAAAGGAGTTTATAAGAAATAAAGATATTAGTGGGTATAGTTATGTTCCACCATTTTCAATTGAAGGATTAGTTTTGGGGGGAGAATAAGGTATGGCTTTTGAAAATATACGACTTAGAAAACAAAATTTTGCTGTAGTTGGGGGCTATTTCTGGACTGTAGACGATGATATAGATAGCCTTATTGTAAAGACAGATGACGGTACACTTGCGTACTCATATCCATTAGATACTGTTATAGATAATGAAGTTATAAGTTTAGAATTTGACGGATATAATATATGGACTCTTCAAAATATTGGTACAAACGCTGTTTCTATAAAGAGGTGGCATATAAATAATTATGTATGTACACTGAGAAGTACATTTGATTTTGTACCTGGTCCGTCACATAAGTATAGTGCTTATTGTTTTACAGTTGAGCATTACCACACAGAATTTTCTTCAAATGCGTCTGCTGGTTCTCAAATTCTAAGTATCCTTGAAACTGGTAAGATGGAGAGTGGGTTTACTTTAGTTCTAGGGCCAAACCATTTAGGACAGATGGAGGAGGTTAGTGTTAGTTCTGCCAGTGGAGGGTCAGCCCAGATAAATGGAAGTATTTTATATGAGTATAATGCGGGAGCACCTATATCTTTTTATAATAGAATATGGTTGTTTAATAATTATGATGGTACTGATTTTAGTACTGGTGCTTTATACCATATAGACGCCTATACAGGGTCTGTTGTTACTAAATATCCAGGTGGGGCTTATAAAGACATTGGAGCGTGTACATTTTTTGACGTTCCGAAGTATATTTTTGATAGAGCGGTAGGTACTGGAGTTACAGATCCTAGATATAATTCTATATGTTATGTTAAGGGTAACAATATGTTGTTTCTTAATCCAGATGATTTAGTCAACAGTAACGGTTCAATGACTATGGATAATATTGAGGATGATCAGGCAACTAATATTCCAATATATGATCTAACTATAGAAGGCACAAATGTTTACCGTTTGCAGTCGAAAGCTACTTATTACGGTTCAACTTCGGACTTTGTAGGTACATACAACTATCAGTTATCCTCGTTAAATCCGTTTATTACAAGTATTAGTTTGAGGGCAAACCCAGCAATATTACCAGCTAACGGGGTTAATCCATCGATCATTACAGCTATTGTTAAGGACCAGTTTAATTTGCCTGTTGAGCAACGTCAGGTATTCTTTACAGATGATGACCCTAATGGAGCTATTACATCATCACCAGTTAATACTAATGCAGATGGTATAGCTGTAACTACCTATATAGCAGGTACGTCTGCTAGAGAGGTAAGAATAACTGCCACAGCACAGCAGGCATAAGGATAAAAGATGGCTCACGAGAATGTAATGTTACAACAAAGTAATTTTTGTATGGGGCCTCAAGCAGGTACAGTGTGTTCTATTGATACAACTAACCCGAAGACTGTATTAAGGGTTAAAAATATGACCGGAGCAACTATAATAGATTTAGAGTTGTCGTCTAATATACTGAACGACAATGTGCGTGTGGAGTATGTTGGCCCACCAACCTTGGACGGAGTACATGATGGGCTTACTTTTTTCACATTTGAGAAGGTCAGTGATTCATCTTGTATGATTAAGAGATGGGAAACACGTATTGCTTATAGAGAGCTTCTTCTAAAAGAGCAAGTTGTAAAGAGTACATCCGGAAACGAAAGATATAATGCCATAGATTTTGCTGTGGAATATTATTATAGGGCTTTTACAAGGTCAAACGAACAGTATAATTATTTAGAAATGAATAGTGTGTTTAATGTTAAGAATAGCACAAGGCTTTTTTTCGGTCCAAGTACTGATACAGATAATATAGGAGCAACAGAGGTAGGTGTTGTTAGTCATATAATAGATCATATAGACGGTAAGAGAGTATATTTAACCGCTCCTCTTAAGTACCAGTATGTTATAGGGGATTTAATTACTTTTTACAGTAATATATATATCTATAGTTCTGAAGGGTATGCTGATGACCCAAACAAAGGTACTCTGTTTAAGATAGATGCTTATACGTGGGATACAAAGGAAATAGATACTAAAGCTATTTATAAGCGAGCTAACGCCTCTAGATGGTGTCCAATGGTTGGCGGTATAGCCACAATTATTGGACATAATATGTTGTTTGTTAGGCCATATGATGAGTATTTAAATTGGCGTTCTATGTTTTTAAATAATGTGATGTCTGACAATAATACAATATTTACAGTATATGATGTTGGATTTGATAACTATAGTATTTATAAGTTGCAAGGTATGACAACTTTGGTGGATGATACTAATAAAAAAACAACACATGATTGGGATAGTTACAATTTACAACCAGATAGTCTGTTACCACATACTCAGTCAGTAGCTACTTGGTTAGACCAATCCATAATTACAGGGTATAATAAAAATGTGGATATATATGCCCAGGTTAGAGACCAGTTTTATGTTGGGCTAAGAGATGTTTACTTGACTTTTTATATGCTAGGTGATGGTGACGCGTTGTTTGACCCTTTAAGTGGTAATGTTGTTACAGATTTAAACGGAAAGGCTACTATAAATTACAGATCAGGTCAAACTTATAATGGACACACTGAGATAACAGCTAGAGCTACTGGGGGGTCAACATCAACAGGAAGTGCTTATGTGTGGACTTCTAATAATGTAATAAGTTATCCAGAAACAGAACCAATTAAAATACTATTGTGGGCGATATTTTATATTTCAGCTTATAATCCTAGTTTGAAACAGATAATACAAATTTATAGTGTATTTAATCGAGAGGAAAATCCTCAGTGGAGAGCCCCGTTTTATACTTTAAGGGGTTCACATTATTTTACGTCGCCTGGAGGTAATTGGTCACCAACTAAAAAGCTTAAAGAGTATGAACCTGAGTATGTTGGTGGTGGTGGGAGTGTATTAGAGTATTTGCCTATGTTATACGAAGGTGAAGATCATTTAGATGCTCCGGCCTGTCTTTCCCCTGGTTATGGGTTCGAGTATCCATCCCCGTTTCCTGATGATTTCGAAGATGGGGAGTTTCTTTTCAGTAATAGAATTACAGTATTTGAAGAATTAAAGAGTAAGTTTTATACATTTGGTTTAACTTATTATTTATTATATAAAGGTAGTAGTGTGGGTCAAGTACCTTTTGCAGTTATAGTACAGCCAGATGAATCTGGAAATGGACAAATAAGTCAGTTGAAATTAAGTTTACATACACATTGGGTTGATGGTTTACCATATGATGAGTTGTGGACATATTCTAATATAGATCAATTTGTTTTTGTTGAAGATGCAGTGCCTAAATTTTGGAGTTCAAAAAATCTTCCAGCTACAAATATTTGGGTCAGACTAAGACCATTTGCGTTTAGTTTGAATAATTCAACATTAAGAATGTGGGTTAGAGAAGACTCTTATTTGAGCGATACGGGGTATTGTGAAGTAACTGATAGTATACAAATAGTTAATTTCGACGCCGGCGGTGGAATGTTAGGTATAGAAATTACATATAACCCAGTAGTAGATTTTAAATATGGTTCAACAGTTTATGTTAGAATAGAAGTATACGATATTGCACATGTTTCTAATTATATTTTTACAGAATATTGGTTTAGAATTGTTCCTGATTATAAGTCTCCTTACGTTAGTTATATGGTTCCAGACAATGGGGAAATAGATGTTTCAGTGGATAGTCATATTTATTTTGAATTGAAAGATGAAGGAACAGGTATAAACATAGAAACCTTAGAGATTTTATTAAATTCTAGACGCATTGATGTGAATTATTTAACCATTGAAGAAGTAAGTAGACGTCATTTTAAAATTACTTATATTTCACCAGAAGGTCTTTTTTATAATAAAGATTATAAGATAGCAGTCAAGGTGGAAGATACTTCATCAAGGAAAAACGCACTTAATACTTCGTGGGAATTTTATACAGTAGAGAGTACTGGTGTTCAGATGGTGTTACCAACTCCAGGTCCGTGTAAGGCGGGTATGAATAGGTTTGAGGATGTAAGTGTTGTAATTTTAGGGGATGGTAATGGAGTTGATAAGGACACTATTAGAATGCAAGTATTTAATAAAGATATACATTCTAGAATTACACCTATTATTTATAGGGTATCTTAGGAGACAATTGTAACTTACCACGGGATAACTCCCGAAGCTTTTAAGTTTCAAGGTTACCAGATCATTAACGGGAGATAAAATTGTTAATAAACGATAGAAAAAAAATTAGGAACGAAAGAGTGACGCACCAGCTCTTTCCTCTTCGGACACAAATTAAAAGTTCTGTGATGGTAAAATAGTGGGTTTTGATCAAATAGTTTATTATAAAAAACATGTTTCAAAAGGAGATTACCAACAAACTAAAGGTGTTAGAAGTCAAATGAAAATACCAACAGGTAAACTATTTGGTTTGAGAAAGTTTGATTATATTCAAACATCTAAAGGAATTGGATTTGTAAAAGGTAAACGAAGCACTGGTTTTTTTTCATTAGCAAGTTTAGACGGTACTGTAATAAACTCGTCTGTTAATGTGAAGAAAAACTGTACTAGATTAACGGCAAGATCAACAACTTTAATTGAAAGGAGGATGGCACATTTTTCCACGGGGTGAGTCCACGTGGTTCTTCGTGCCTAGATTTTATGGCAGAACCTGAATTAATTTTTGCATTTAGTCACGATTCCGCTGGTGATACCCCTTGGGGGTTTAACGGTGGTAATGAAGAAAGTCCAAATAAGAATGGTTTTATGGGGATTACTCCAGCTACTGATTTGGTTGTGTTTACTGGTGGAGGAATATTAGGTTCTTTACCAACACCTACTACTATATCCGGGCATCGAGATGCCACAATTAGACCAGCAACAACCTCTTATGTTATTCCACAAACATATGTTGAAAAAGATCAGATGTATATTTGCCAACATGTTGGTTATAATAATAATCGTTATGCTATGGCTGTACATATTAAAGGGCATATGACTTCAGATCTCTATTTAGAAGCTTGGGATGATAATACTTTTAGTACAACTAATCTTGAAATATTGACAGGAACGCCTAATAGTTTGAGTGATAGTCTAATTAGTGCTATTAGGACTACTTATAGTGAACCACCTTGGTATCCAGGTTGGGACGGTACAACTGATGGTGCTGCTTTTTTGAGGGGCGTAGAGCACCGTGTTGGTTTAAACAATACGTCTACTATAACAGATTCTACAGTTTATTATAATATTTATATCCGATTACAGACAGATTGTAGTACGTTTCACGTGACTCCTGTTCTCGGTTTTAGGTATCTTTATACGTAATAGGAGAAGGAACATGGATTTATCAACAAAAGAATTGCCTAATTTCGATAGGTTAGATTGTACAGATGGTACAATATTAGGACGTTATAATAAGGTTAGCAGTGTTAATCCACATAAATGTAGATTTGTGGCTACATACCCAGGCGATACTGAAATTAAGGGAATAGATTTATTTACAACTGGTTGGGAACAAATTCCAAATGGGCTAGTAAAGCTCAGATATGAATTAAGTACAGGGCATATAATAGAAATTCCTAAGTTTAAAGCATATTTACCTATGATAGAAGTTAGTTTTGGTATGGATGGAAGTAAAGTTTTTCATTATATCAATGTAAATTGTTTGGCAGATAAGGAAGTTATCATTTACAAGATAGTATTGCGACAGGATCAGCTCTTGCCACAAAAGATAGGTGACGTAATTATGAGTAGAAAATTAGTTTCTACAGAACGAAACAGTTCTTGGAAATATACTAGTTAGGGGGTGGTATGCTATGGCTGTTGTTATTACATCAAAATTTTATCAAGAAAGTGAGTGGAAAGACATTTCTAAGATTGTCTTTACAAGTCCAAATATGGATAGTCCAGCCATAGCTGGAACTAGATCCCATATTCTTCCTGGAGAAGGTAATTTAGGAACTTGGTATGAGGACACCTCAGAGATGTTTCGTATAGAGGACCATCAATTTACTACTGAGTCAGATTTTTATAATTACCGTATGGTAGCGAAAGAAGATACCGATTTGCAAGTTGGGGCAGGTTATATAGATGTAAAAAGAGTTAATTATAGTGGGTTTGATACATATGTAAAAGAGAACACTGGGGTGGAGATAATTGGGTATAGTGACGGTACTGGTTTTATTGTAGATCGTAAAACTAAACTGGAGTATACTCCACATCAGAAAAATTTGAACGAAATTCATAGTCGGGTAGACAAAAAGGTTACCGAGATTACACTCATAGAAAAAGCTACTTGTACTGATGGTTTTTCCACATCAGTCGGCGTTTTACGTGAAGAGTCTTATGCTAGAAATTATGGTTGGTACACTCAGGTAATTTCTGAATTTTCACAATGTCATATAACATTTGAGTTTGAGGATACAACTAAAATTACTGCTGTAGAAATGAGTAGTGTGGAATTTGAATTTATCGAAAGGACTTGGGATTTTGCACCAACAGATTCTTGTTACGATATAGGAGTTCCAGATGGAGAAGCTGTAACAAACAAAGTTTATTTTATAGGTAATTATACAATACAGGGTAGTATAGACGACATTAGCTGGACTACTATATATACAGGGTCTAACACAACTAACTTAAGTAAATTTATTTATCTTAGTAATAATCAGTATTATAAATACTATAGATTAAACATCACTAATAATTCTAGTTTAAGCAGTGGGGTGTTTGACACTAGTTTTTACGGAGTTAGGAAGCTTAGATTTTATAATTATGAGTTTTCTACAGATGCTGGTAATGAGAGTATTGCGTTGTATGAATTTAATAATTTAGATGCTCCTAAAGTAGTCAGGATTAGTAACGCTTATCCACAAGAAGCCGCTATTCCAACAGTTACTAATGAAAGTACAGATAACAACGTGGAAGGGGCAATGATGTTAAGACATACTACTGTTTCTGGTGAACCAGTATCGTCTTCTTATTCTGTAAGTCTCAGCAGTTACGTAGATCCGTATGATTATATGATAACTGCAGTTTGTGTTTCTTCCACAGTAAGTGGTTTGGGTGAAGATTCTGTTGGTCAGACATATGCTAAGCAGGATAAAATAAACGTTGTTGTTGACGCAGCATTGGAATTTATGGATGTTGGTTTAGATAGCGAATATGTATTGTTTACAGCACAAGGATCCGCTGTGGTGCAAGTGGATACTGCTAATTGGGTAGGTGAGGATACTATTACTTATACTACAATTGCGTCAGGTACTGTTACTTCTGGTACTCAAACATACCCATTAACTGGCTATACAACACGTTATGTAGAGTCCTCTTTATATGCAAGGCGTGAAAATTTTAGATTAGTAATAGACGAGTACATAACCAACAGTGGTATTGTTGCTGAAAATGAGCCTCTATATGTTTGGGGGTATAATGATAGGTTTCTTGATTTAGATGTTAAGAACGCAGTAGTTTTTGAAGTTACAACAGGTGAGGCTTATAACTGTAGATTAACTGCGTGGGATGATGTTACACACAGTACAACAATAAATGAATTAATACAAGGTGACCACGTTAGGTGTTCGGCTATGACCTATTGTTGTAATGATAGTAAGCTAAATCCAACAGAGTCTAAATCGCCTTTAAACTTAGTATACCCACCAGTGCATAATAGAATTTTTAAAGGTAATGTAGAGATTGGGGGAAATAGATATTATTATGGCGATTTTGATCTTGTATACAGATATCAATCTGATGTGTATGGAGATTATTTAATATTTAAACCAATGCTATATAATATTACTACTGATATTTCATACGGTATACATGATTATATTATAACATTACATTATTCATATACTTAATTGGAGAGAATAGCTTGTGCCAGATGATACTAGTCATGTATGGGTTGATACAACATTTATACCACCAGTGGATGAAGAGTTAGATGTTCCAGTACAGGTACATCTTGCTAATAGTGAAAATATTGGAAGTTACTCTATGCCTGTTATTTACTCTCAACATGAGCTTAGATATGCAGCAAATGATGTATTAGTAGCATATTTTAATGAGTTAACTTCTATTAGTGGTTTAGAAAATGTTGCTGGTGAATATTTTGCTTTTTATCTCCCTATGATTTCAGGGGTTGAGGTTGCACTAACAGAGTTTACTGCGGGACAAAAAGATTTGGAGTTTGGGGTTGATGCTCCTGTTATCTACACAACCGGATTTAATTCTGTTTCTGGGACATTAAACGAATTAGTTGTTTTTACTGGGGGTAAAGAATTTCTGGCAGTAGACAACATTCCGGCTTATTGTAGAACATCAGTCTCTGTAAGTGGAATAATGGAATGGTGGGTTAACCACACTAATTTTAGTGGTAACTTAACAAATAGTGGTATACCTATTCCGTTTCATTTAGGAGAGTATAGTTATCAGACAAGGTATAGTACTGGTTCTACAGCAACTTCTGGGTTTTTAGATAATATTGTTGATATAAGTTTTGCTGGTTGGGTAGGTTTTCCAATGTTAGCGGATGTCTGTTCGTCGGATGAAGGTTATACATTTGGGTATACAAGTGAAGTTACAGCCATTAGCGGTGCAGTAGATGTTAATTATACAGATACGGTTTGCTCGTTATTAACTACAAGTGGCATAGACACAGATATATATTGTGCTCTTACGGACTACGCACATGTTGGTGGTGAAGTTGAAACAATTAAAGGAAAATTAGGGTTTTTATATGAAGATGTTTATTCAACAATAGAAAATGAAGTTGCTTTAAAATTAAATATAGACCTACTTTCATTAAAGATATCTAATTTTTCACTAAATGAGGGGGAGTTTGTAACTAGTTCTGGCTTTATATCTGTGGATGTAACTGATGACGAATGTCCAGTATCTGTTTCAGGAACTTATTTTATGGTTGATAATGTTAGGGTTCTTGTAACGTTTTCTGGAATAAAAGATGGGTATAGAATGTATTACAACCCAGAGGATGACTTTGGTTCTATAGAAGGGCCAACTACTTTCACAGTTCATGCAGAAAACGAGTGTGCTGCTGTTTTAGAAATGGATTATTATCTAACCTTTGGTTATATAGTAGAGTATGAAAATAATCCTACTGTTGGTATGGATTATGGTTTTTATAATAAAGTAGCTGTAAGAGTGACTGCTGAAAATTATGCGAGTTGCCCAAAAGTTGGGTCGTTAGCATGGGATTTTAAAAGTGTAGGGCTTAAAAATAATGATTTAGGAGCTAGCATTGTAGGAAGGTTTTATGCTTGTGGTGATGAAAATTTGTCAGCTGAAATTTATCCGCACAGTACTGCTTACTTTTACAGTAAAAAGTTTACTGTTGTGGTTAAAGCTAAAGATTTTGCTGGTAATGAAATGGAGCCTTTCGTTTTGAGTTATAAAATCGAGAATAAGCCTGAAAATTGATACTAGGAGGTAAATTTTATGAGTGCTGTAACGAGATGGGTAGAATATGCTGTTGACGCTGCAGGAATTGCAGGAACAGGTGGGGGTACCCAAGAAGGAACCGGTATCCGTGGTTATTCATTGGCAACTGGTGCTACAGATAAGTCTAAATTTCAAATTGGAGCCGGGAATAATCGATTACACTTAGGTATAAATGGGGATTCGGCTTATATTACTTTAGCAAGTGGTATTGACCTTGACCCACGTTTTATCGCGAAAGATATTAGTGAAAAGTTGCATAATTTAGGTAAGAATGACCCTTCTTACGACCAATCACAATGTGTTTGGGAAAATAATAGGTTGAAGTTGTATTCAGGAAGTTTAGGTTCAAGTTCGTCTGTAACAGTTACTAGTGGTACTAATACTGCACATACTGAACTTGGTTGGGGGTCTAAAACAGAAGTTGGGGGGACTAATAATAACCCAGCAACTGGCTCTCTTAATCAGTATAACGGTGGATTGACCGTGTCAGGTACGTATAGTGGATTTTTTGATGAAGTTTATACAGTTGTTATTCATAATGGTTGGACAATTAACACTCCTGTTAAAGGAGGGTCTAATTCTTATACAGGTACTATTTCTACAGGTGGTATTTTTAATCATACTTCTGATATTACGTATACTATATATACCGATACTACAAATGGTACGACTATGGGTGGTGGATCTGGAAACGTTCCTAAGATGTCTTGGATATCAACTGGTAATGCAGATAATAGTGGTCAGGATGTAGAGTTACTTTATCCGAATTATTGGTATAAGTTGGGGACTAAAGGAACTATGGTTAAGTTTACTGATGCCGTGTTTAGTCATAACCAGTCACCAAACAGTGCGTGGACAATTGATTGTGTGTTCCCACAGACAACACATGGTTCGAATTCTCAGGGGTCTGACGGAGATGCTAGATATGTTTGGGGGAGTACACGTGGGGATGATTCTGGAAATAATCCAATTGTAACAAGTAATTCGACTTTCACACAGCTTGGTAGTAGGGGTTTATATATTAAAGCTACTGGGGCTAATATGTACAAAGCCGGTGATCAATTTAAAATAGTGTGTACCCCACCACAGCCTAAATCATACGAGATCACTAATTTGAATTATGGAAATGTGACGGTTTCAACAGAAGCTGCTGTTAAGTCAGTAATTTTTGAAATAATGTCGGGTGCTATTGAAATGAGCACTGTAAAGTTCGGTTTACAGAGTCATGGTTCTTTCGAGCACCATAATGAAAATAATTCAGATACTTTTTTTAGATTTGGAACAGTGGGGCCTGGGCAGTCAGCTGGCTCATTTCCTGTTGATGGGTTGGAGTGGCACGCGAACACACAGTCTTCAGATATCGCAAATGATATTCCGCCAACATATTTACATGCAACAAAAGCAAATTTAGATGTTGTTTCAGATGCTGATGATTCTGAAGTAATAGGTTCAAGTAGTTTTATGGGAATGGTTTCAGACCCCATTTTCTTGAATATAAAACTCGGTGCTAGTGAGGTCGGGGCTAATAGTACAATAAATTATCGCATCTTTTTTGATTATTCGTGATATTTCAGGTACTTACGTCCAAAACAAATACTATACTCAATAGTTGATAAACTAACCTCAGTTTAAGTAGGGAGTACATATACGTATTTCCATAAACAATTAGGAGGTAATTTATATGAAGAGACTAGGATGGTTGGACGGGAAGAAAGACGAGGTAGTTAAATTATATGATTCTGGCAAAACTCAAGCTGAAGTAGCAAAACACTTCAAGGTTTCACAAGCGGCTATTAGCACTCGTCTGAGGAAGTGGGGGCTGAGTAACCCTGACGGAAACCGATTTAAAAGATTTGATAATATAGATAAGGAGACTGTTAGACGTCTGTATTGGGATGAGGAAATGCATCCTGTACGGATAGCAGAAAAATATGGTTGTCATAAACAAGTCATAGTTAACCGTATGAAAGATTGGGGTATCCCTTTGAGAACTAAAAGCCAAGCTCGTATGGGTGAGTTAAATCCTATTTACGGTGTAGGACATACTAATGGGGCTAAAAAGAAAATGTCAGAGGCTTTTGAAAATGGAAGAGTTATAGGGTTTAACACACATTGGGGAATTGGTAGTTTTTATGAGACACCAAACCAAGGTGATGTTTGGATGCGATCTGGTTGGGAAACTGTTACAGCAGATTATTTAACTACTCAAGGTAAAGATTGGTATTATGAGTATGAGTGGATTAAGTTAGCGGAGTCTTTTCGTTACTTACCGGATTTTTATTTACCTGAATATAATTTATATATTGAAGTTAAGGGTAGAGTAAAAGAAAAGGATATAAAGATAAAAGATATAATGTTAGCTTCTGGTTATAAATTTTTATTTTGGGATGGAGAAGAGCTATTAAAACGCGGAATTATAAGTAATTCGGGAAAGACTGATATAAATAAAAAATATGTCAATGAGCCTGATTTTGTAGAAAATTGGGAAAGTTATAAGTAACTAAAAGGAAAAGGGGGATATTATGCCGTTGTATGATTTGGTTTGTGATAGTTGCGGGCATGTAGAGGAGTGTTTACTAAAATTAGACGAACAAGAGCCGGTGTGTGACAAGTGTGGACTCCGTATGCGGAAAGCCATGTCAGCTCCGGCTTTTCATTTGAAGGGCAAGGGTTGGTTTAAAGTTGACCGTTATGGACTAAAAGAACCTAAAAAAGGAGGGGGTAAAAATAATGCGTAGAGGATTCAGAGGGTGGGAAGTAGAATATGTAGATGGTACTAGTATTAATGAGGAACAGGCTGAATGGCAAGATGTTCCTAAGATTGATATTGTTAGGCTGACTCTACATTATGATGGGCGTAGATGGGATATTAGTAATAAAGAAGTTTATTACCAAAAGAAACATGCTTCCGTTATACCAAATATAACTGATAGCTTTCGTATTGAATCGCGTTCTGTTGGTTATTACGAAGGTAACAGTAAAATTCTGTACACAGTAAATGAGTATACTGGTAGAATGCAGATGGAGGTTAAGGAGGTGGTTTAATGGCTATTGATCCTTGGGAGCTTATATTGGAGTGGTGGCAGAATTATCAGGCAGATCCGCGTGCTGATGCCGAAAATATTGAATCAGGTTTAAGAAAACAACAAACAGCATCAAAAAGTTCGTTTAGCAGCACTGATCCGGCAGTGACTAGTAGTTTACAGACTGCTTCGTGTCAGTACTGGGTTAAAGGGTTGCCAAATGTTTGTGCACATTGGGACAGTACTAATATGGTTTGCGGATACAGGAATTCGTCGGACGATATTCAGTCAAGTGATATACCAACTGGTAGTGCTACCGGAGGTTGTGACGGGTTAGGTAGACGTCAGTGGTGTAACAGGTATAAAGCTCCGGTAGACCAAGCAACTGGTGAAACTATTAATTATGATCATGAAAAGTATGCGTGTATATTACCGTGTATAGAACGATCAGGATCAGGGCGTACTATACATCACGAAAAAGGTATACAAACAGTTCCTTGGGCCCCAAATGAAATTGCTGGGTATAATCCAGATGATAAGAATGTAGGTCAATGTGACAATAATGGTATGGGTAGGGGTAAGGAGGGATTTACTCAAGATTTTATTGAAAATTTACAACTGCTTCCACCAATATGTAAACATTATAAACCACACATGATGGGTTTTGGTGCTGTAGACCCAAGACCTTACCACGGTAATCCCCCATCTTCTATATGGAATGATGGACAGACTTATATTCCTAGGACACCGAAAAAACTACATGATGGTTCTATAGCAGACCCACTAGTTATGATGAATAAGCGTCTGCCTTTTTCGTTTCAAGTATATAATCAAAGATCACAGTTTCAAAAATGTGCTTTTTGGGATGCTGATTTTGGTGGGGCATTTAGATTCGGTGATTATGGGGCAGATCCGTCATATTTTCAGATACAGATTAATCAAAAGGCAGAGTCTTACTGTTTGTTACGTCGTGAGGGTAATATTTCAGTAAAGGATTACACAGATATTGATCCAGATACTACTAATATTCCTTGGGTATTACAAGATGTGTGGACAAAAGGCGGTACAGTTGTTTGTAATGGGGCTAAACCAGAATGTCCGTGTTACACTGGAAGTTGGGTATTTTGTAGGGATAGAAATATGCAAGATGGTATGCGTATTTCTGCAGATCAGCTTTTTGAATTAAGATTTTGGGCATCTGATTGGTCTTCTCAAGAAGAGTATGATAAGTTTTACGAAGAAAAGCCTGGTATTACACATGAAGGTTTTAGTGACGTAACAACAGCGGATATATACACATTTACTAAATGGGTACAAGACGAATTAACTGATGAAGTAAGTGCCAGTGACAGTGTAATGAGAGGCAGCAAACACCATATGTGCATGCCAGCTCCGTTACATATGCGTGAGTATGATCATGCCGCTTATACGAGTATTGAACCTGTTATTTATCCTAAGCATGATTATTACTCAGGTACAACTACTAAATCAGAAGTTGCTTATCCTACGTTGGTACGTGAGTTAGCATCTTCAGATAATATTTTTCCAAATATATTAGTAATACATCCTTACGCGTCAATGGATTCCTGGAATATGACAGTTTGTAATCAAGAAGATTATGTTGAATTTAGTTATCATAATCATAATCTTATGCACGATAAGCCTAAAATTTCTGTAGTAGGGCAGTGTGTACGTAATAGTAGGATGTGGGCAATAAACGTATCTCATGAAGGTGTTTTGGACTGTTTAGAAACATATAGTGTGCTTAATACTATGAGGGTTAATACTAGAGCACAACTTATTCCAGATGCACAATATGAATTTTTTTGTAGAGGTGTTGAAAAATTAATTGTTAAAGCAGACTCTGGTGGTTCTGCTGGCATTGTAGAGGGCCAAACAAATGAATATGGGTTTTTTATGTTGGAAGGTCTTGAACTGATAGCTAATGGTGATAATGAAATATTTATTATATGTGAGTTTGAAGGTGGTGATTACCCATTATTTGTTTATAGGTATAGAAGGGTTAAAAGTAAGTATTTTGGAGCATTAATAACACAAAATGAGTTTAGTCATAAATATGTCGGAAGTATTTGGGAAAATACAACACCAAAGATGTTTAGTCCGTCATGTACCGTTTACGGTTCGGTAAGTTCTATTAACGGTGAAGTAGCTTCTGTTATTTCTTGTTATTCTTTTTTTAGGCCTGATCCCCTTTTGGGGGATCAGCATTATTATTCTTACAGTTTTAATGCTTATTCAGAAGAAGAAGAGGATCTTGACCAATGGGTACAGGTGGGGCCAACAGGGTATATTTGGGCTGAGCTTCCAGACATTAATATTTCTTACTTGTTTGGTTTTGAAGTTATAGAAGCTTTTATGGAGCCAAAAAATTCTGGTACTGAGGAGAGTCCAAAATGGCCAAGTTCTTGTGGTGGGTTTGAGAATGAAAGCAATATTGCTATAGAATTAGAAGTTGTTGAGACTAAAAGAAAACAAATACCACCAAGTGGTATTTTATTAGAATATAAGAAGGGCGGTAAGCATCGTCCAAGAGCTTTTTTTAATAAAGATTGGCGATTGAGGATTAAATACAAATTCGTGAAACTAGAATCCTCACAAGCTTTGGCTCATAATGCTGAAGATTATTGGCCTATATGGAACGCATATGGGGGAATACACTTTGTAAATTCACCTTATGACATAATATTTGATGTTGGTAGTGCTGACTTTACAATTACTGGACTAGGCGGTATGGCTTCTAGAGGTACAGCTGCTGTAATGGCTCTTGTAGTAGATCAAAAAGATGGTAGGTTGCAAGCTGTTGCTGCTTCAAAGATGTTACTGACTGGTATGAGGTTCACATGTAGAAGCATTGACATTCTTTACTCGTATATGGCGTCAGCCACTGTGTATGATTTGGAGCCTGCATTTGGGTTTTTTACATGGAGAGGTTCTCCACAGGTTAATCCGTCAACGAGTCAAGGGAGATCTCACGTTACTCAAGCACCATGTGGTGACCATGAGTGTGGTAGAATTGGGCCAATGTGGTTTCCGTTTAATGTTTGTACATCTGATAATTTTTATAATGTCCTTAATGGGGCTGGTCAATGCACTATGCCAGTATCTGAGGGGGATGCTTCTGTTAAAGTTATGGGAAATGGGGCTTGGCGTTATTGTATGGCTAACGAGTTTAAGTCTTGGATAACCCCTGGCGGTAATTGGGCCGCTGCTTGTGGTACAGGGTTTTATTATCATTATAGTCAAGCTAACACTTCTACTATGCAGTTTATAGGTTGGGCAAAAAAGAAGGGTAAGATTGAGAAGGATTATTATCTTATGTATGATTGGGCTTTGCCTCCGTTTGGTAATACTGGTAGAAACATGGTCGAGCGATGGTTATTTAGAGATTATGCAAGTTTTTCTGATTTCAGTGGTCCGAAACCAAAAATATCAACTGAATATGTGCCTTTAGTTTTAGACAGAGAGGACTTTATAGACGATTTAGACGCTTTTACTTACCCTGGGATTAGTTCACACCCTGAGCTACATGAACCTTTCTCTCACAGATCAATATTGTCTACATTAACAGCTAAATGGATAAATGAAGAGTTAGTACAAAACGAAAGACATAGGTTTGAAGATATCATTGAGGTAGAGACTCATTCTGGTTGTATGTATCCATGGCCTAATCTTATAGGATACGGGGTAGCAAGATATAAGTTTAAGTATGAAAATTTGGCATGGGCTTGGCCTGAATATTGGAAGTCTATAGAAAGGGGAGTAGGAACTGATAAATTTAAATGGCTAGAGTTGTCTGCTCCAAGATATCTGATTGATGGAATTAAAAAAAGGCATAGGCTTATTACTGATGAAGGTTTACATACTATTGCATTTAAAGCCCCTATAGTAGGAAATCAAAGTGGTGGTAGTGATGGGTATGGAGATAACAGTAATGCTTTAGATTCTCCAGATAATTTGGCTGGTATTTGTTTAGATGGGCCATATTGGAGATATTTTAAATTAGAATATGAAGATTATACATCTGGTTATATTGAGTGGGTAGATGAAAGTGCTTCAGGAGAAGATGATGGTTCTGGGGGGTCAGGGTTTGAGGAGGGGAACTATAACATTTATGAGGAGGCTAATAATGGGACAGGTTCTGAAGTTGAGGAGAGTGAAATCTCAAAGTGGGTACATGATTTTGATACTTTATTTGATTCTGATGCTTCTACAGGACTAGTTGCTGATAGAAAAGTAGCAGCAGGGTCTGGTTTTAGTCGTTTTAATAGAGGTTTAATTGCAAAAATACCTAAGAATAGACTAAATCAACTTCCTATGACAGAATCAAATATGGGTGTTGGGCAACTCATTGATGGTGATCTTTCTTTTGATACACCTTACGGAAATTCTGCTATTTTCGTTTGGGGGGCTAACGATTTGAAATCTTCAGCAACTAGATTAGTTATTGTTGGTGTCTGGGGAACTGGTGGAAATCTTAGTGAGGAAAATTTAGTTAATTTATGTAAACCGTCTGTATCTTTTATGGAAAAAGAAGGCGGTGAAATGAAGAACGTGTATTCCAGAGGAGGACGTTCTGGCTGGTGTTTATCTTCTACAGGTGATAAGAAGGAGACATATACTCTTGAAGCTGAGTTTAGTAAATATCCAGATAGGTTACTGCATCCTTCAGATTATCACGAATTAACACTTTCACCAGTAGCTACTGAGTTTATGCAAATAACTAGCGTTACGTTGTATGGGTCTAATTATACTACTCAGACTGAAGAAGTAGTAAAAGTTTGGGAACAAAAGTTCTATGTATCTACTTTAGATATAGGGGGTGCAGCTAACGCAGACGGGCCTGATACAAAAAATTATAGGGATTATGCGAGAGATGGTAGAAGAGCCGGTCAGTATTTACCAGTAGAAGATGGTGATTTGTGGAATACTGGAGCTCCTGGTAATGCTGTTTCCAAAATGGTTATGATCTCGGCAGGAAAATATTATGGGGTAGATGAGGATGAAAAGATACCAGTTACTTTAGGAAATTTAAAGACAGTAGAAGCAGACGAGCAGAAATTGTTATATGAAGAGGCTGTAGAGTTAGATGGACATGCTGAACTTTTTTTTGACCCAGTATTACCTCCAAATATAGCATATTTTATTAAGGACGTTTTAAATATTTCTGATAGTTTAGAGATTAATGCGTGTAAATTAAAATATGATATAGTAGATTGGAAACATAATATACATAAATGCCGTTTTCTTCAAAATGGCGAATTTTTCTCACCAGGTGGTCATTATTTTAAATGGTCAGACTCATATTTTAAAAGTAGGTGTTATATTTCCGGGCCAATAGAAACAGTATATACTCCGGTTTGGGTGCACCATAGACATGGAGGGCCAGACGGTGGCTCAAAAACTGAGAGTATTCCTAGTGTAGGGGACTCTTATGCTGGGGTAGTTAGGCTAGATTATTATGAAGGACGGTTGTGGCAGCTTGGGGTTTTAGGTTTTAGTGAAACAGGTCAACCAACAGATGTTTTAACGGGGGCTAAAAACCAGGTTTACGAAAGGAGTTAATATGTTGGAAAATTTTTTAGGTGTAGTTAAATGTGAATTATGTCAGGGTCAGTTGATTGCTGATCCAAAAAGTACCATGGAGGATTATGTTATAACCACGAATACTAATGTTACAAATATATTTGAAAATATAGACGTGTTACTAAATAAGTATATAGTCTATACATGTATGTCTTGTGGTAATAAAGTAAAATATACATATAAGGAATTAGAAAAGAGTTTTAGAAAGACGTTAACAGAAAAACTTTTAGTGTTAGTAGCGAAAGGGGTAATTGTTGGTACAGAAGTTACTATGGAACAATATTTTATATATTGTGGTAAATGTCCAGGGTTTGATGGGTGTGGTGGGTGTCCAATATCGGTATTTGATGAATGTAAGGTAAAGAGGTTTCCAGTAAATGAGTTATAATCTTCTAAATCATGGTGGTAAAATAACCACAGCTAATAATTGCGTGCACGACTCAAATATAGGCTATGAGGTAGATTTATCTAATAATGGTGATGTAGACGAGTGGTTATACTATGATGGTATTCATACATATGGTTGTTGGAATAATTATTTGTTTGGTACATTGTATGATGATCATGTCGTTATAGGTAGATATGACCCTTTTCGTCCTGTGGAAGCAGAAGATTACTATTTTGTAAAGATAGTTATGAAACTTGTTTTAAAGGAAAGAGTAAGTTCACGAGCATACCCATCTAATGGTAGAATTATGTGGAGAACTTTAAGTGATCCTATATGGTCGGATAACAAACAGTATGATTTTGAACTGTATAATGATGAGGAGTGGCATACTTATTACTTAAATATGGGTGAGGTCCAATGGTGGCAAGGAGATATCAATGACTTAAGAATCTATCCAATATTGGAAAATGGTATAGCTGGTGATGACTTTTATATTAGAACAATAGAGATTTTATCAGTTAATACTTATAAGTGTTTAAATTATAGTTGTAGTTATTTTTCTCAATATGAACATAATTGTCCTGGTATTGGTGAACGAGGTTATTGTAAATCAAAGGATTTGGATGCATTAGTTAGAGAAGGGACTAGATTTGAGTTTGCTGGAGATATACTCTATACAATAGAGGAGGGCGTAAATGATATTCTCTATGTAAACATTAATGAATATGGGTTTGAAAATATAATTCTCAGTCCTATGCAGAATGTTTCTGGTAAATCTTTGGTTATTGCATTGACTAAGGAAATTTCCAAGCTAGATGTCGGTGGTTATGCAGAATGTGATGTAGATTACACTGATCGTGGAGCAATTATAATTTATGCTGGTAACTATGTAGATGATAGTACAGTTCGTATAAATGATTCTCAATTGGCAAGGGAGTTACAGTTCAGAGATTATTATGGTAACGATGTTTCTGTGAAGCATGTAGGTAGAAATCCTGCTACTGGATTTAGGCCTCTTTCTTCTTTTAAGATTAAGACTCACCAAATCTATGGTTTATTAGACACAAGCACAGGTTCCGATTTTTATTTTAATCCTTTTATACCCAGTGTTGAAGGTGGTCGAAGGGATTGGCTGGCTACTGGTTTAGGAGAACCATCTAAAGATGTTAGGGGGTCTAGTACAGACGATTCAGGTATTCTGAGTAGATCATATGACTATGTAGAAAATAATAACAAAACTATTATAGATTTTAATCACCCATTCAATGCTAGTGGAAGAATTACTAAAATATATGCTGGAGTAACGTTGGATAATGTTGGGGGTAGTTTCCAGAATCGTGGAACTTTTGATTTAAAAAGAATAGTGCACCAAATGTCTGATGCTAAAATAATGTTTTTTAGACCTCTTAAGAACGGAAATTTTAGAGTATTACCGATGGAAATTCCTATAAATAACAGAGACCGTGATTTAGGTAATATATACTCTGCTACTCAGGAGTATGTAGAGCTGGATTGTGATGTATTTATTAATAAAGGGGATCTTATAGGTGTTTATAACGCCAACGTTTACAGAAGTAAGTCAATTTCTGGGAGTGAGATTGATGCTCTTTACTACCAGGTAACAGGTAAAGCTGCTGGTAATATATCTGTACGTCAACCTCATGGTAACGGGCAATCTGGTTTATTATTGTATGCTAGAGGAGATTTTCAACAAAATCGTTTGGTTTTGGATATAGATTTAGGTAAAAGAGTTAATATAAAAAATATTTATACTAAAGGTGTTGCTGTAGAAGAACGTTTGGAATATAATATAGCCAGATGTTTGGATGTAAATTGGAGTGTAGATTTGTTTGATGAAGATCATACAACAGGCTATATACACATCACTGACCCTTTAATACTACGTTATTTTAATCATCCTAATATTTATTATGGTAAGGAATGTTTGACAGACGGTATAAAAACTGTTCCAGATGGATTGGCTGCAGATGGGTTTTCAATAATTGGGGGAAATCATTATAACTCACTTTCGGGTGCTATGCATAAAAAGGATGGTGGTACTAATGTAATTTTGTCCGGACCAAAATATTTTTCAGTTAATGGTGATTGTGAGTGGGTAGGAGTATATCTTCATGCTGGTAAAATAAGTCCATTTTCTGGTAGGGATTTTAGTAGTGACCCAATAGCTTTAACTTTACATTTTCCATATCAAGTGGAAAAGTTGATGCATAAATCTCGTATTTACTTTAAGGAAAGATTTAATTTTAGAAGTTTTGCTGTATCTCATTATAGGGGGGAGTTTTATACAAACGGGACTGCAGATGATGTAAGATATGATTTACTTCCATGTAGAAGTCAATCAGATTTACCTGAAGGTGTAGAGCCTACTCCATGGCAGCAGATATCGTTGGATGGGTTAGTATATTCTCCAGAATTTTTAGAAAGATGGGATAAACTAAATTTATATTTAGCACAGAACCCTTCCATAGGTCATTCTATAACTGAAAGTACTGGTGTTTTAGAGAATAATTATGATAGTGATTTTGCTTATTGGGATAAGGAGGGCGGTCTTCAGTATTATGAGACTGGTATAATTATAAATAATAAGCAGTTTGAGCAGGCTACTCGACTAGACTGGACTATTATTGAGCATGAATGGACTCCAATAAGAACTAAAGGTTATAGACTCTATTGTGATTTTCATGAGTCTACTAAAATATGTGAGTTTGAGATATTTTGTTTTGTAGAGAATATACGGTCTAGTATGGAAGGTACTGTAAATATAGATTATTCAGCTTATGAAGAAAATTGGTGGACTGGTCAAAATTTTACAGAAATTGATGGTATTCGTACATTTATAGGGGATACTCCACAGTATGCACGTATTACTATAACCCCTATTACTGAAATAAAGTTTTCAGATATTGTTTTGGAAGTTAGTTATGAAGATGTTTATATGGGAGAAAAGGGTTGTCAACATATGGTTTTACCGGTTGATGTGCAACGTGGTAAAACTAGTATTTCCCAGAAAATTGATTTTAAGAATATATATGGTTTGCCATACGATCTGTATGTAGACGTGGAAAGTAATTCTATAGTAAATGATGGGGTTATATTTTATAGTATTTTGAATAACGAAGAGTCTATTGATAATCCAGTAATCGGTCCAGATGCTTATTATAGAAAACACAGTGATTACAGAATAGCTAATGATAATAAGAATGTTGCTATAAATTGTCCAGTGTATGCACTTAAAAACTTATTAGACGGAGCTGATGCTTGGTACTCACATGACAGAGAATACTCGTGGAAGTATTGGGGTAAGATTACTGAAGGTAATAATCTTAATTTCAGTAACTTGCCTAATTCGGCAATAACTACAATTAATGTACCAGTATTTACTAGAAGTAAGTGGTGGAAAATAGGGTTTTTTGACCCACGTATAGTAATGACTGTAAGAGAGGTACATGTATTTTATCGGGATGAAGAAATACCTGATGTTACTTTTTATCATCACAAGAATCAGAACGTTATAACTGGTGCAAATACAGATATTGCACCGCATTTACAAGATGGGATAGTTGATGGGAGTTATTACATATTAAAAGGGGACAACTATATAGGTTTTGAACTTCCAGAGGTGCAGGAGGTTGATCGAATAGTATTATATCATGATTTTAAAAATGACTATGAAAATAGTCATGATATTGCTGGAATAGACGTTGATACTAGCCTGTGTATACATGGTGAAGGAGATCATTATCAAACAGATTCTATTGTTGACGAAAGTTATTACGAGCACACCATTCAAGTAGTCGGTAGTGGTATATACACAGATGAAAGGTATACTGATATATATTATGATTTTACACAAGATTTTTCAGACTGTGTGAACACAGTAGAACTATTTGACGGTCCTGATATAGATACTAGTAGATGGACAGATTTAGTTGGTGCAAGTATAGAGAGTGGTGAACTCAATATTACTAATTCTGGTGTTGTCGGCGAAGTAACCACTGTGCCATATTACTATGGAGATTTTGATGTTACTGTAGACTTGAGTATTGATGGTGAATTTGAAGATAATCCTGGTTGGGGTTGTTGTTTGGAAGCAAGGACAGACGATAATAGATATATTAGAGTTGAACGTAGTTACATGTTTTTACATGGTCAAGGTGTTTTTGGTTATGTAAACTCACTTTTAGGTACAGATTTAATGGGATATGCACAAACTGATGTCGAAGTGGGAATACAACTTAGACTGTGTAGAACTGATGAGGGAACATCTGCTTATGCAATTGTAGACGGTTTTCAACATTTTTTAGGGGATACTACGGTTTTGGGTACAGATGCTATAAAATTTAGGCTTTTGTCAAATCTTTCACCGTTAGCCATGAGTGTAACTGTTGGTAAATTTGATAATTTTACTATAGATAATTCAGACGCAGATTGGGGGGTAAACCCCGATTATAGTTCTTCATTTACTTGTACAAGTGGCTTACCCACATCAGTTTCGGGTGGGTGGGGGTACTATTATAATGTAGGTACAGGAAATTTTGCTTCCGGTGCTGGTTATAAAATTCCAAGAATAAATGAAGTTCAAGCATATCCTATGGATCAAGATTTTGAATTTACATTTAAATTTATGTTTCAAGGTGAATCTTTTATGGATTATCTTGATAATTCAAGTGATTCTTATGGAGTATCAGTCGGTTTACTTGGGTATAAGGTTCAATGGCCTTCAGGCAAGCGTAGGTTGAAGCCTTATTTTACAGGAGTACAAGTAGTGTTACGAAGGGATAATATAGGTATAGCTACACAGAATACATATTGTCAAAGTTCTTCTTCGTATACAGCACTCAATACGGGGGGCTGCCCTTACTATTGTAAGTTTACTGGTAATGGGGAAGGTCAGTATGTCTTGGCTGTATGGACAGATAATTATGACGGTGTTGATATTGTAGCAACAACTACTCTGAATACTACACTTACATGGGAAGCCGATAAAGTCGGTGTTGGTTCAGGTTATTATAAAGATTATTATTTTGATAGGGTTGGTAGATGTAAGGGTTGGGTAGCAGATTTTGATTTTACTTGTCATAAAAAGTCTTTACATCAAAAATTTGGTTCTGCAATAAAATTTAGTAATTTTCCAGGTGAACACTTATGTGTAAAGTATGAAAACAGTTCTTTGTGTAACATAACTAAAGAGGGGTTTGCTTTCGATACTAAAAGGTTTACTATAGATTTTCATATAAAATTCAATTCATTACCGACTGTTACAGGTGATTACGTTTGGCTAATTGGTTCTTGGCACAAAGATCAGCTATTAAGCGGTATTGTGTTTCCACTAACTCCTTCTTCTTGGATTTTATACTTACAGAAGGTGTCTAGTGGTTATAAGTTAAAATTTAAAGTTAATTGTGATGAATATGTGACCAGTATATTTGATAAATCGTGGTCACCAGATTTACATAGATGGTATCATATTATGTTGGTAAGGGGGCCTTCTAGTTTGACTAATGTAGATTATTGTGTGATGATTAAAGATGGTCATGGGATTTCTTGGCATGATGATACTTGGGGAGATAATATAAGTTGGTCTGGTACAGATGTTACTATCGGAAAAGGTTTAGATGGCTGGCTTGAGGAAATAAGGGTATCTGCAGATTATGAAAAAGGTGGGGGTAGGGTGGATAGTTTAGGTTCTTATTATGAATATCATCTTAAAACTGTACCAACTAAAAGGTATGAACGTTATTACACTATATCTCTTTATGATAGTTCAGATAATGTATATTACGGAAAGAACATGGATGTAGATGTTATGTTTGATAATACATACAGTTACCACGAGCTCTTTAGCACTTGGAGTGAGTCATATTATACGGTTTTTGCAGTAGATTTTGGTCAACGACACTACCTTGATATAGTTAGAAGTTTTCCGGTAGATAGTTCTTATCAGTTCACTAAGACCTCTAATATACTATATTCTAATAAAGATACGGTAGATCCAGTAGAGGCTTTTTCTCTTACAGAGGAAGAACAGGAATTAAGTACAGGGTTTAACGGGCAGAATCATAATTATCCTCATAATTTTATAAGTTATGATACAACAAAAGCTACTTCTTACATTATAGATGATACTTTTTATCAGATGGTTAATCCTAATGTTGGTCAAGAATACGCTAGAGCTGATTTCAAACCATACTTTAAAGGGAATTTTGATGTACAGATAGATTTTGATTTGGGTGCCGATAGTCCTTCTGGAGGAGGTACATGGCAATTACAATTACAGTTTGAAGTTATAGATAATTCTAATTTTGCAGTTATGGTAGAGAGGTCTTTTAGAGATAATTCGGATCAGTATGCTTTTTGGGTTAAGGACAATAACAGTTCATGGGCCAAGAAGTCCATTGCTTATTACCAACATCAACGAGGTTCTTTACGGTTAATTAGAGAAAACCAGATTTTTAAAGCATATTATAAAGAGAAAAATGCTACTAAATGGTCAGACTTAGGGTTTTGGCAGATGAGAAATACTTTCAACCCTGAAACTACTCTTAAGTTATATACAATTAGTGATGCTCCTTTATACCCTAAAATAGAAAATTGGTGGGATAATTTTATTGTCAATTTTGGAGAGCCTTTGTATAGTACTTACACAGATACAAGATGGGCTAAAATAAAGATGTTGAATGGTGATGGGGTATCTCGTATTATAAAGAATGCGGGGTTTTATCCTAGTATATACGAGCAGAATAATGAAATAGGGCAGTATAATTGTATTTGGGAATCATTGGGCACGGCTATTACAAGTTATGCAGGTGACGATAATCTAGCTTTAGGAGTTACTTGTTCTGGGTCATCTTATGTTGGTGTAATGACTCCAGATAAGGCAGTTAATGGCGTAACAACAGAAGGGGATTTTAGTCAATGTTGGGGTTCAGAGGAAGAAAGTACCCCTTGGATTACACTGCATTTAACTGAGTTAGAGCAAATATATAGGATTAGAATACATCACGGATATGAAGATAAGAATACACTTAATATAATTTTTGATTATAAAGTTCAAGTTTCTACAGATAATGAAACTTTTACGACTATATTTAATATAGAATCTAATACGATGTCCATAAGGACTCATGATTTGATTTATCCTGTTTGGGCTAAGCAGATAAGAATATATGTAACTAATTACAGGGCTATTAATCGATATGTTTGGACGGGGGAAGAAAGAGGTTTTCAGTTCTGGAAGGGGGCAATTCTTAGAGAAATTGAGGTGTATAAATATTATGGGTTTACAGTTATAAATAGTGAAGATACCCCAGTAATTGCTATAGACCTGAAACAACAGTTTTTTATAGAAGGGCATTCTCTTATAGGTATTGACGCACATCAAAATGGAGACGGTAGTTATAGTGCATGCTGGAGTAATAATAGTAGTAATTTTACATATTGTAATAGTGACTTATCAGATCCAAAAAAAGTTGAATTTCGTCCTTGGGGTAGTACTCCTAAATATGATAAGTGGGTGGCTATAAAGAGGAATACGGCTTCAAAGTACCCAGAAACTTCTCCAGATATACCTGATTACTTAAAGCATGTTATTATTAAAGGAGCTGAAGATGAGGATGGTACAGCACCTAATCCTTTTGAATATCCATGGTTTTGGGAATCTACTGTCAGCCAGTTAAGCTATGATTATAGTATGTTAGCCTCTAATCCATCCGGTGGTTTTGGGCATTCTCTTTCTAGATCTTTAAAAATAGAATATCCAGCAACTACAGAAGCAGAGCATATATATTTTATTGAAGGTGACGTGTTTGGAAAGGATGAGGTGTGTTCTTGTAGAGATGGTTTTGGATTCCATATATGGATTGATGACATAAATAATATAGACTATGATTTTGGTTATATCTATTTTGGAGGGTTTGATTACACTACGGAACGAAATTCGGTTGTTCATAGTTGGAACTGGTCTACTATCAGTGGTACGCTACAAAATGGATGGAATAATCTAAACCTTACGTTTTTGTATGCAGATGAAATATCTTATACAGAGTTGTCTAATACGTATGGTGATGATTCTAGAAGACTTTGGACAATTGATTGGGGAAAAATAGGTCTTGTGTTTAGAGGTAAGGGTAATCCAATTACAATGTGTATTGATGGTAGTTATATAGAAAGAAATCATTTTGAACATGGGTGTTTCCAAGACTATGGGCTGTATTTGCATGCTAATGATATTATGAAAATCCAGGTTGGGGCAATGGATTTTCATTCTGGTACTATAGAGTTTTTTATTAGGCCAGATTGGGACTGGGATGGTAGGGATGCATATGGCGAATTTAAGTATAGAACTTTATTTCATTTAGGAAATGTCGCAAATGATATGTTGGGGGCTGCTATAGGCCCACGAGGAATTGAAGTTTATTATGGGAATTTATTAAGTGATTTGCATATGTTTGGTGTAACAGGAATGAATACTAAGGTTATAGACACTGTTACACATTTAGCGTTTGTGTTTTCTAATGACGGGTCCGGTATAGCCTCAGACAATAGCACAATTAGAGTGTATATTAATAATTATCTAGTGGCCAAAGAAACTAAACCCTGGAAAGTAAGTGACGATAAACATTTTAACTTTATTTTCGGTGGACAGGGGGTATTGGTTGTTAAATCTAAAGGATACTCTCCAGTGAGTTCTGCAGTTGACGGTGTACTTAGTCGTTTAAGAATTCATAATTACTGTAAGACTGATTTTTCAGATTCGTTGGGAAATAGCGAATCTCTAAATGATAGATATTTAGATGACCCCAGCCAATTTGTAGAAATTTCTAAAGATAATGTAACCTTTCATAAGGTAGGAAGTGTCGAGTTACCATTTTTCTATGAAGAGGTTTCTAACGGAGAATCAATACCTGTATGGGTTCGTTTTAATCTTCCTAAGCATCTTTCAGGAGTAGAGAAAAGAACAGCTAAGATTTTAGGTAACTGGGATATAGGAGTTTAGTATGGAATATAATCTTTTGTCTGGGGCTATATGCACTGTTAATTTAACAGAAGGTAATGTTGATATGCCTTGGAACTCTTTACGAGATATTGTTGAGTATAAGGGTGTATCCACGTTTGAGCTTAATGAGAATGACACGCTTGTTCTTGATTTTGATCTAGGCAAACGTATTAATATTGATCGTGTAGAATATGAGTTTGAAACGCCTTACGTAGAATCATTCGCTGTTGCTTCGGGAATAAAGTTTTCCTGCAAAAATGAGTCATTTGATACTGAATATGTATCGCTTGTTACTTTCATATCTACAGAAGACAATAAATATTGTGCTACAGTTTCAGGTATATGGGCTCCTCGTTATATAAGAGCAGAACATAATATGTCTGCTACTTATGGCGTAACCACGATTACTGGTTTAGCTTGTGGTTTTCAAGTCGTGAATAATGAGGATGTGGTTAATTTTGGTGAAACAGGAGAACTAGACCAAGTTAGTGTAGAGGTTGCTAGAGGCGGTTATACTGATATTAAATCTATACCTATATTTAATAGTGGTGCTAAACTTGCAGATGCTTTAATTAATATTGAGCCTACTTTTACAGGGCTAGATGATGTTATTTCTGTGTCTAATAGTCCAAATGGTCCGTGGGCATATCCACTAGATTCTGATATAAATGTATTTAAATATGATACTTTTAGTTATGGTAAGTATACAACAACTCAATCTCCTTATAGTAATATACAAATTACTTGTTGGGAAGATAGAAATGGGAATTCTACTTCTAAATACGAATCTGGTACCTATTTGACACGTATATTTCGTGATGATTCTAATGATGGTATGCGTTTAGTTATAGATAGGATTACACCACAGGTGGGCAGGATAGCTGTAGATAGAGACGATATAACAGAAACTATAGAAGTACGTTCTACTAATACACCACCCAAAGATTATGCTGTATTCAGAGAATTGTACTCTTGGGGCACATCAACTATATATTATGGATATAGAGATAGGTGGTCTTTAACTAATGAACTGAAAAAAGAGTCTAACAATTCGATTTTTACGACTAGTGGGTATAACACATTAGATCGTTATCAGATAATCCAAGATTCTGATACTGAAAGGTGGGTAGGTTGGGCTACGACGTACGGTACGAGTTATCGAGCTAAAGCAGAACTAATGTTATTTAATGTATCTGGTAGTATAGAAAAAACTAAAAGACTATGTTACCAGTCCGCTAATGGTGCTTATAAAATAAATGTTTCTTGGCAAGAAATAAAACTTGATTGTGAGGGGGGTATATGGGTTTACCTTTTTTGTCAGGGGTATTCTTCTAGTTATTGGGTAAATAAGACAGGGTATTATTTAGCACATTTTGACAATGATTTAAATGAGACATTCAAATGGTTTAACCAATCAAAGCAAATACAAGATTTGGACGTTGATTATGCATTTTTTAGTGTATGGTATACTAGACCCGAGTTTAACACTATATATAAGTTAGCTGTTAATGGTGCTACTTTAGTGAATTATGTTAATGCTTCCGGAGGAATAACACATGATTTACAGGGTATAGCCGTATTACCTAATCAACAGGGTATATGGTTTGGTAATGATGGAAGTTTGCATAGATTGTCAGATAGTGGTTTGTTGTTGTCTGAGTTTACTATAGAAGGTGTTGCTGGTGGTCATATTAACGGTATAGCTTTGGATGGTGATGGCAGTGAACGATTATGGATACTTGATGGGTCTACATTAGGTTTGTTTTGGATTACCGGTAGTAAGAAAGGTACGTATGACTTTCGGGTAACTTTGAATTATCCACTTAAGTTGGAGGCAACTAGGGCTGGTTGTTGGGTATATTGTATTGATTTAGAGTTTCCAGGTAAAACGTATATAAAATTTATTTCCAAAGAAAATAGACGAGAAGAATCCTCGTATAGTCCTGTAGGTGCATCGAGACCTGGACCTTTAGAGCTAACTTATGAGCATTCTACTTATATAGAAAAATTACCTTTAAGTATAGACGAACATTGGTCATGGTTAGAATGGAAAAAGGTCGCTATAGAAGGATATTTATCCCCAGAAGACCGTTATTACCAAGCTTTAATAACCCTTAGAAGACAAGAACCTGTGGATAAGTATGATTTTGTAACAGATATAGATAAAAATTATTTTACAAGAGATCAATTTAATCAAGATGATTCTAAACCAGATGAGTTATTGTGGTCTGATTGGAGAGATAAGGACATAGATGATGGATTAAGTAGGGTGTATGTAGATACTACTAACAAAGAGCTTATAATGGTGCCTGACTGGAGCGGTACAAAAAATTCGTATATAAAAACCTCTAGTAGGGTTGTTACAGCTAAAAACAGTAATAATAAAATAGAGGTTAGAGTTAGTTACAGGTTCGGTGAGGGTAATACTGGTTTAGCAACCGGTCGAAATGAATATCTCTATCTTTATGGGTATGCTATGGATGAAAATAAGGATGGTAATTGTATAGGTGCTCGCTTATATATACCATCAGATCCAAGTACTGTCCAGTGTGAATGTAGTGCAAAGGTTAGTTCGTATAGTACTGGTGGGTGGTATACTAATTTTTTGGGGTATGGTCAGTATGATTACTATGAAGGAACATTGAGGATATATGCTGATACCTCTGTTAGTCTTCGTGGTCAAGTGGCGAAGGGTACAAGTACCTCATTTGTTGGAGGTACTAGTTACTACTGGGAGAGTAACGGGACTCGTTGGTATTGGGAAATAGTTACAAATAAAAACAGTAGTATTGTAGCAATAACAGACTTTTGGATACGTCAAGGAGATAACTATTTTTATATAGAAGGTCCGAAAATTACTTCTATGGACACACAGGAGTTAGTCAAGGTTGCGGGAATATACCCTAATTCATACAAGAACGCATACTTGAAAACAAAGGCCCCTAATGACGCTGAACTAAATTCTAATTATGAAACAGACCTTAAAGTTAGATGGAGGACACCTGTTTACTAATGGCTGATTATGCACAATCTATAAATTCAAATGATTTCTTATATCAACGCAAGGTATATTTTACTAATCCTTATGTTGTGTTTAAGGCCTCTTTAGTAGTTAAATTGACGTTGACTAATGACAATTTTAATTTTGATTTATCTCAAGATGATGGTTCGGATTTTAGACTAGTTGATGGTGTAGCTACTTTAAGAATGTGGAAAGTCCATTGGTCAAAAACAGATAGACATGCTGTGTTGTTTTTTAAGTTACAGAATGTAGGTGGCGGTGCTTCTGTATCATATAAAGCTTATTGGGGTAATAAAACTATATCTGCAAATTCAGAGCCAGAAACTCTAGATGTATTGTTTTACGAAGATTTTAATAATTCTCCACTTGACAGTTCTAAATGGGAAGGTAGTATAGCTAATGGTGTTTCAACATATGGTTATTTGCTAAAGTATGGTAGTAGTTTTCGGGTTACAACTAAAGGTTCTCCTTTAGAGGGTAAATCAAGTTGGACAATTGAAGCTGGTTTATATTGCGATTGGGATACGGACGGTGCTTGGGCTATTAGTGATTATGCAATGGTGTTTGAGTTCAGAGGTACAGAAAACGACATGGTTGTAAATGTAATGTCTAATACCAGTATTGAGCATCAAATTATACAACCTGGTGGGGAAACTTACGAATATAGTGATAAGACTCATGGCGGTTTAGAAGGTAGGTCACAGAATGATGTTTTTATCTCATATTATGAACCAAATGATACACTGGAGATAAGGTTTTTAAATAGAAAAACTTTTGGTGATGTTTCACATGTTATAAGTAGAAAAGTAGAGGGGGATACAAGACCAACTAAATTAAAAATTGGGGGTGCCGTGCATATTGAGGCTCCTAAGCCTTCTTATATAGATTGGTTAGTTATAAGAGAAGGTAGTGATACTGGTTTAGGGGAGTTAGATGGGAATGAATTATATATACCATATGAGAATGTACCACATCAAACTCAGGATTACAAAAAATATGGGCCTGATATAACAAACGCTATGTGTCACCATGAATCTACTTTTGGAGGAGATCCTTATTTATTATCAAATAATATACATGATGATGATTTAAATGTGTGGGTAAGCGGTATTGACGCTGTTACAGTATTGGGGGGGATAAGTTTAACTATAGATATGATGGGACAATCTAAAACCAGTGTAGTAGATCGTTCGTTCAAACATTATGATTCAGGCCACGAATATTATTATAATGCTTCGAAGTTGTCTGATTTAAATTTGGATAGATTGGGTAGAGATTTCTGGCATTGTAAAGCTACTAGTGGTTGGGCAGCTATAAGATTTCCAGAATCAAGAACTATAGGGTCTTTTAAAATTAAATTTAATGAAGCTGGAGGGACAGGCCCAAAGAATTATATATTTTTAGGTAGTAATTTTTACCCTGGAACTTATATGGAGCTTTCCAAGGAGCTTGATAGTGGTACGTTTAATAATACATTAGAATGGCAGTCTAGAAAGATAAAAGTCCCAACTCGATTCAAGTATTATATACTTGATATTAAAGACACTTATGGTAATGGAGATATAAGGCTTCAGGAATGGCGTATGTCAGATGCTATTGGTAATGATACATTGGTTTATCCTGTACAATTAAGGCTACACCCAGGTACATATGGGAGTTATATGGATAATTTTCCTAAGGAAATTATGTTTGAAGGATCCTTAGATGGGGTTAACTGGGTAACTCTTATACCGTGGGTATACACGTATACACCTTATGTTGAGCATTATAAGGGTTATGAACACTGGCAAAGGTATTCTTTTGTAAACATACAAGGATTCTGGTTATTTCGTCTTAGATGCCAAGGTAATTGGGGGGCTTCTAATGGGAGGATTATTATAGGTGGGTGGTCCATTCATGAGTTAGCTGAAGAAGCTTATACTTATAGGATTTTAGGCGGAACTTCTAATAAAATACAACAGATATGGGCACAAGAGGGTACTGTTTTTGGTGATTCACATAAGATGTTTTATGTGGCTAATGAAAAAATAAATACAATAATTGAAGGGGCTACACTTAGTACTAAAGATTTACCAGACTATTACGAGGATTTTAATGTGGTATAGGGGAAGTATAATATGGCAGTTTCAAGTTGGGTAGAGTCGGTTGAATTTGTAGATACAACTATTGCAGGGACATCTACGTCAAGAAGCATTAATTTAACAAAAGGGCAGAACTACGAAAACTGTATACCATTTTTCACAATTTATGGTAGTCAGGATTATTGGGACTGCAAGCTTACTGATGTTTATTTTTCTGGTACTACTGAATCTGGTATAATAAACTTTAGACGTTGGGATATTCGAAATGCTAACGTGGTTAATGTGAAATGTTATATTGTAGAGTTTAATCCAGAACAAGTTAGGGTGCAACAAGGTTCGTTTAATATATCTTCATCAACAACACATACGGTAACTTTGGGTACTACACTTAGTGGTACTGATAGAGCAGCAATGACTTTTGGTTGGAGGGCTAACGATGGTCAACAATATCCACAAAGGGTTTTTGTTCGTGGCCGTGTTACTGGTACCAGCTCCATAGATTTTTATAGAAATAGTTCTTCAAGCAGTTGTGATGGTCATTGGTTTTTATTTGAAGATTTGGGGGATAATTTTAGAGTTATTCATAAATCAGGCTCATTCTCTGGTTCTGGTCAAACTACAACTATAGATGGCGGTAGAACTATAGACCTTTTTAGATCATTTTTATTAGGTTCTTATGCTTCAAGTAGCACTAATGCTGGTTATGCAGATCGCTGGGCTACAAGGCAGTTTTTTTATTCAGATGGGTCAATGAGGTGGGATAAAACTAGTTCTAGCTATAATACTATTTATTGGGCCAGTCAAATATTCGAGTTTGTGGATAAAACTAAGGTGTACGTACCGTTTGACCACTATCGTGATGGTTGGACTTCACCTGCTATAATAAATAGGAATGTTGGTGGCACTTCTACTAGAGTACCATGGAAAGTCAATCTTGATACTAGTTCGGTGGTTGTTGGTTGTATGCAAGGAATAACAAGAGGAATAACTACAAATGATACTGGCCAGATAAATGAACTCATGACTGGAGCCTGGTTGACTGCTAGTGGTACTATAACTAAAGCTAAAACAACAGGAAGTTACACTACTTACCCAAGCTACATAGTAGCAGTGGATTGGGCTGGTATAGATATAGATATTGGTACAGCTGATCCTGTGGATATTATACCTGAAGGTAATGAGCCCAATCAATCTTTTGTAAGGACAGTTGAGAATTTTAGATTTACTCTTGAAGACCATGTGGGTGCTAGAGTTTTATCTAAAGGACAGAATTGGAGAAATTGTGTTCCTTTTGTGTCTTGTAGAGGTACGTCTGGTGACCATGTCAGAGAACACATGGCTAAGGTAAAAATCTTAGAACCAGGTATAGTATACTTTAAAAGGGGAGATCTTACAGGGCAGAATTATATTGATGTAAGTATTGTTGAATTTTGGCCTGATCAGGTAAAGGTTCAACATATAGATAGATATACACAGCTTACTCAGACAATTAACCAGCCTATAGAAGAGGTATCTTCTTTAGATAGGTGTTTTATAAGATCTACTATTTTTAATCCACATAATGTCCAATATGGTAGGGAGGGGTTTGCAAGAGTAAGGTTTACTTCAACATCAAATGTTGAAATATACAGAGGTGGTTCTGGATATGAAGTAGATGTATCATTTTTTGTTATAGAGGATTTAGGAGATAATTTTAGAACTGCTCACACTACTCCAAGTTCTTTTTCTGGTCAGACATATAAATGGTATAATATGAGCCGTCTTTGGATGTACCATAATTCATTTTTGAATGCCAGTTATACGACTAGTGCTTCTAGTGGTTATCCATCAGCAAATTTTATAAGATCTTACAAGAAGTATGAATTTTTTCCAGCATACTCTGATAAGAGTAGTACTTCTTCTTACACTATATACCCTACGTATACAGTTGTTGTTTTTTTGGATAATCGTAGACATTGTGCACAATACACCCCTACCATGTCAACAAACAATCCACAGTTATATTATTATTCTTCATCTTTTATAGGGCATGAACACGCTATTTCTTTATTTCATACTACTAATAATAGTACTGGTAGGTGTAACACTAGTGATGTTGCTGGAGTATCAGAAGCGTTCTTTACAGCTAGAATAACAGATTATGAGACTAGAGAGATAGAAATAACAAAACAAGGTACTAGTTATACTAGTTATGGTACTTTTTCTTTTATAGATTGGATAGGGGCACATTATCAAGATGAGATTAACATTCTTCCAAGTGTGCCTACAAGATCTAAACCATTAGTATCTATAGAGCGTTATTATAGTGATTCTACTGATGCTCACCACGTGGTTTGTTTAACAAAAGGCCAAGATATTAGTCAATGCGTACCATTTGTTGTGAACGCAGCTGGTCGTACAGATAATGAGTTTCCAGGTTTATTTAAAGCTGTTTATAGGTTTGACAACTCAGATATGTTTATAATTCGTTTTGGTTACAGTCAGCAAATTAATAGAGATTTAACAATGTGGATACTAGAATTTGATCCAAGTGTTAAAGTACAATATGGTTTTGTAGATATGACTGGAACTTCTAAACAGGTTACAATTGAGGAAGTAAATATGGATAGGACTTTCTTACATTTTTATGGTTATGGGTGTTCTGGCGAAGATTACCCAAGGTCCCATCTTATTTGTGGCAGAATTAAAGACTCTACGACATTAGAGTTTTATAGATACTATTCTTCTGAGTCTTCAGGTATTTCTTGGTATGTTGTAGAGTGTGCTGATCAAGGTGAAGATAGTTATTGGAGAGTTCAGAGTGACTATAGAACAAGTCTTGGAGGTTCTAGTAGTGTATATTCCTATTTAAGTAAATTACCATATGTGGATAGAACCATGTTCTTGGCTTCTTATACTTCTACTGCACCTGGTGTAGGCCCGAGTTATAATTTTTATAGAGGCTATAACAGACAAGATGAAGTTATACAATTTAACAAGCATAACAGTTCTAGTTACGATATGCAAAATTTAGCAGTACAGGCTATAGAATTTAGTAAAGATATGGCGGTTAAAGGGTTTAAGGTGGTGTCTGACTTCTTTTATATGAGCACAACTAACCCTGTAACATTCGAGCTTAAACAGTTTGAGAGCGAAAAGTTTCAGATATATAGGTCTATAGCTATGAACATGAATTCACAAAACATGACTCGTTGTGACACCATAGACGAGAATGGTATTAGGGAAAGTTTTCACCACTATGAATTTATAGATGATGGTGATGGGTACTCTGACAGCATACAGGCTACTAAGAGTCACTCTTCTTATACACAGGCTAACTATATTTATGCTATTCAGTTTCCTGAATTTAATAAATATTATTTTGAAGGTTACACATCAGAACGAGGTGTTCATGTACCTAGAATAGTACGTGCATATAGGGCTGATACACATAAACTAGTTGATACGATAATGTCGGTTAGTGGTACAGGTTACTTCTGGGTGGAAACTCCTTACGAAGGGGAACATTACATAATATGTGAGGATGACGAAGCTGGTTTTGATTATAATGATTTAATTTATAGTAGAGTTTATCCTACAGTTATATCAGGAAGTTTTGCTTATTTAGAAGGAGACGTAACTACTTCAGGTTTGTCTATAGGTGTACCGTTAGGACTTCAATAGAGGGGAATAATAAATGATAGCAGCATATATTAGTGCAACTCAATTTAGGGTTGAGGAGGATCTTACTGCCGAATTTCTGCCCGGCCGAAGAATTAAAGCTGATTGTGGTGGAGATGGCTATAAGTATTCTACAGTAACCAGTAGATCTTATTCTAATCCATATACTACAGTTACTATAGCAGAAGGAGAACTTACATCTAACTTAATTGATGTACTGTATGGTATCGTTAATGTTGGGTCAGAAGGTTCTTTCCCGAAACATACTCATGACAGTTCTGAGGGGCAAGGTGGAGTAATATCTTTTGACGACCTTGCAGATAATGATATAGATTTTTTACAGTTGATAGACACACCATCATCATATGAGTCTAATAAGGTACTTGAAACCACTGGTTCTGGTATAGTTTTTTCAGATAAGCTAGATAATTTTCTACAATTGACGGATACTCCTACAACCTATTCTGGGGCTGAAGGAAAATACATTATTGCTACAACTTCAGGTCTTGAATTTACAACAATTTCTGGTGGTTCTGGTTCCTCAGATGTTGAATCTTTTCTGGATTTAAACGATACACCAACAACTTATTCTGGAACTGAAGGGCAGGTCGCTACATCCACTGGCTCTGGCATAGTTTTTTCAAATATAGATGTTACAAATGTTCCTCTAGTAACAGGAGCACAAGGAATTAAAGTTGAATATAAATCAGATAATGAAGTGTATTTTAATCCAGGATACGTTCATTTAAAAGATAGCAACTACGACACTTATGTACTAGATCAGAGAATCAGTATACAGAATACAGGCCTGGAAGCGAGCACATGGTATTTCATATATGTGGAAGAACCTGGAGTTGGTAATTTACTATCAGCTGAAAATTTTACATTTTCCAGTATAGTTCCTACTTTAGACTATGTAAATCAAGGTTACTATAACGGATTTAAGAGGTGTGTAGGGTTTGTAGTAACAGACAGTGGTTCTGATATTATAAGGTTTGAACAAAACGGTAGTGACTACTGGTTTGTTCCTAAAATACAAGATTTTTCTTGGGCACTTGTGTCAGATTCAATAGATGTTGCTTGTACTTCACCGTTTGGCGACTTAATTGTACATACACGTGTTCGTGGTAGAAACGATAGTGCTACTCATACTACTTTTTTTATTGGTACTCCAGGATTAAATAACCAGACAGAACTTATTTATTCTAACCAGGATTCCAATATATTTGCAACCAGTTACCAAAGTATTCTAACAGATAGTTCTAAGCAAATCCGTATAACTGCAAATTATTATGATATTAAATTTAATTTGAATACTGCTGGTTTCCAGATGCCGAACTATATTTATGGTACCACAAATATTGTTGATAATGATTTCACTACAATTAGCGGAGTAGAATCGTCGTTCATAGCAGACACTCTGGTAAAAGAGTGGAATTTTACTACCGCCAGCGGATTTGACGAGACTTTCACATGGGATGGTGATGAAGATGATATTCTTTATTTTGAAACTATAAATGCTAATATCCCAGCTGGTTCCAATATTTGTATGCAGTTTAATAATGATATTACAAGTAATTATGGTAAGGCTTTGTTGTCCCAAGATGGGACAGATGTTAATGCTTTCGAAACTTTTGCAGATACACATATTATTATTACCAATAGTGTTGGAATTGAGAGTAGTAAAATGACCATGTGGCTAAAGAATACTGGCCAGAAGAGAATGGGCATTACTCAGTTTGCTACAAGAAGGACTGATTACTCTGGTAAGTGGCACACAGGTACTGTGTCTCATTTTTGGGATAATACCACTTCAAAGATTACATCTATTAAAATCTGGTCTGGGAATAATGATGTTACCGGTACTTTTAGATTGTATAAACGTGGTAAGGTGCAGCTCCCACTGCCCTCAGGAGCAGGCAGTGGTACGTCTGCTGTACAATCATTTTTGGACCTTACTGATACTCCAACAACTTATTCTGGAACTGAAGGGCAGGTTGCTACATCTACTGGGTCTGGTATAGCTTTTACGGGTCTTTCTGGTTATGTTCCGTGGGATTTCGGTGATGGTACAATATCAGGTACTGGAGACATCTACTGTAATGACCTTCATACAGCGAGTGGCACAGTATATATTGGTGATCTAAAACTTTCTTCCACCGATGGAGAAAATCTGTTGGTGAACGACGATCCTATAGCAGCTGAAGCACAATCTTTCTTGGACCTTACTGACACATCAACAACCTATTCTGGATCGGCAGGTCGATATTTAACAACAGCATCCAACGGAATAGAATTCTCAGATGTTTTAGCACCATCATTTGCTGCAAAAGGAACTCAATCAATAAAAGTTGAATACAAGGACACTGATGAAGTATATTTAAATCAAGGAGTAGTACATATAAATGACGCTTCTGTTGATGGTTATTATAAAATTTCATCTCGTTTAACAAAACAACTTACTTCTCTATCGGCCAGCGTTTGGTATTATATTTATATAAAAAAACCAGTCACTGGGAATGAAATAACCGTTAGTGAAATAGAGTATTCAATATCTGTCCCAGAAAAAAGTCTAACAAAATTAGGATATTATCATACAACAAACACTGGTTGGAGGTGCATCGGTGTATTTAAAAGTGATGCTACGTCTGATGTAGAAGAATTTCATAGCCAAAATAATTTATTTATATATTCACAATCAGTCGGCCTATATGGGGCTGGTATAACAACTACATCTTTTTTTGATATTACAACAAAAGTCCCGTTTAATGAGATTTCTGTAGTATGTACATTTGATTGTGACGTTGGTGCTTCTAGCTATCCGTGGGTATATTGGAGGCCAAAAGGAACTTCTAGTACTAACTGGATTTTTAGACCATCAGTAGACGGGAGAGACACAGTAGGGCTTACTGTATATATAGACATTGATAAAAAATTCCAAATACAGTTTACAGAACAACCGGTTCAGTGGATTAATATATTTGAAAACGGATTTTATTTACCGGATGAATTGTATACTGGTCCAGTTTCTTCAATACAAGAAGATGTAGTACATACTTTCACAGAATTAACGGATACTCCAACAACTTATTCTGGCGTGGAAGGAAAATATTTAAGAACAACAGCTTCAGGTGTAGATTTTGTATCACTTACTAATTTAACGGAAGTTAATGTGATTGGTATACAATCAATAAAAGTTGAATATAAAGATGTCGATGAAATTTCTTTAGGTCGAGGAGTAGTTCATATAGATAACGGGCTAATTGAAGATTATTATAAAATTTCCTCACGTATAACAAAACAACTTACATCACTTTTAGCAAGTACTTGGTATTATATTTATATAAAACAAACAATTTCTGGGAATGAAATAACTATAAACGAAATAGAATACTCAACATCTGTCCCAGAAAAAAGTCTAACAAAATTAGGATATTATCATACAACAAACACTGGTTGGAGATGCGTAGGTTTTATACTTTCTAATTCTTCTAATAACATACATATGTTTTCTAACTCTGCAAATAAATATAACTATCACCCATCAATAGCAGATAAGGAATGGACACTAGAAGCCAATAACGACCCTGTTATTACACTTACAGTTCCTTTTGGTAATATAGAAACAGAAGCTTTTTATCTTGCTCGTTCTAATGATGATACGAATGGTGATTGGTTTTTATATAATTCAATCGTTGGTACTGATAATGCTACTTATGTATCAGCATCACATAACACGTATTTTAGATATTTAAGTACTATTACAACTTATCCATGTGATTCTAATAAACAAATTAGTTTGAAGTATAGTGTTTCTAATGAGATAGGTTATAAAGTATATACTAGGGGGTTTATTACACCTGATTTTATTTACAATGGTCCAGGTAAAATAGGTGGTACTTCTGATGTTCAAATTTTTACGGATTTAACGGATACACCAACAACTTATTCTGGAACTGAAGGGCAGGTTGCTACATCTACTGGGTCTGGTATAGCTTTTACGGGTCTTTCTGGTTATGTTCCGTGGGATTTCGGTGATGGTACAATATCAGGTACTGGAGACATCTACTGTAATGACCTTCATACAGCGAGTGGCACAGTATATATTGGTGATCTAAAACTTTCTTCCGCCGGTGGAAATATGCTTGTAGATGATGAGCCTATGGCATTTTCTAAAGATAATATTATTTTAACCTCACCAAACGGCAGTAAGTTTAAAATTAAAGTGGATGATAGTGGTAATTTAAGTACAGAGGCTATTTAATGTCAAACGCGTGGTATGATATAGGTAGTTGGCAGTGGACGGATAATAACGATGATCAGTGGGGGTTTTCCACTGGTCTTGCAGCGGAAGGTCTAGTTCAAATATGGACAGACAATAAATACGTCTATGCAGCCACTTCTAGTGGTTTAGCAATAGTTGATATAGAATTAGAGCAGCAGATATCTTTTGCAACTAATCGAGAAGGTTACACTACAGTATGGACAGATGATGAGAAGATTTTAGTTGGGAGTTCTAGGGGTATAAAGGTTATGGACAAGGAAAATGTTGGACCAGAAGAAGTTTTTTTGTATTTACAGGATTACGCAAGAACACCCGATATTACCAGTGAAGACGTTAGATACATACACGGCAATGAAAACAAATTGATTTGTTGTACTGCTGAAGGTGTTGATGTTTTTTGGAGAAACTCTACAGGTTATAGAGTATACACAGAATTGTCGGGGGCTAAGAAATGTTTTGCAACTCCTAATAATTATTTTTATTACACTGTATCAGGTACATCTGTTTCTGGTACACCACCATGGTATATATGCAGATTAAATGATGTTACAAGTAATTGGAATGAGCCAGATGTAACATACACAACCGGTAGTGGGTTCTTGGTAGATGCTGCTTGTCTAAATGATTTTTATGTAACAGAACACACTTCTATTAGTGGTATGAACAATACATTGTTTGTAGCCACAGATGCTGGTGTTTATGTATATGATGAGGGTGCAGACCGATACGCGGTCTACACTACTGTTTCTTAGGAGGTTATATGGCTTGGCTCTCAAATTTTAGTAACAGATTAAAATTAACAATACCTGCAGACGGTGTTGATAGTAGTCTTACAGATTTTCCAGTAATGATAAACCTTTCTTCTTCTTCAGGAAAAACTGGAGCTGATGTCACACCTGTTTTCGATGAATTAGGAGACGATCATCAAAAAAGATTTGCTATTACAGAAAATGACGGTACAACTCAATGTTATATAGAAATAGAATATTGGGATGCTACGGAGGAGAGAGCTATTTTATGGACGAAAATTCCTACTATTTATTCTTCTGTTGATACAGATATTTATTTTTACTGGGATTCAGCTGCTAGTGGGAATACTGCTTACGTTGGAGATACCGGAGATACTCCAGCACAAAATGTTTGGGATGATAATTTTAAACTTGTAATGCATATGGCACAAGATCCTTCAGGAGGTTCAGGATGTATGAAAGATTCTACTATTAATTCTAATCATGGGACTCCTGGTGGTGGCATGGTTTCTGCTGATTTGGTTGATGGTAAAGTTGGGAAAGCTATTGATTTCGACCCAACAGACGATTATATCAATATTGGTGCACTTAATACACTTAATGGTCAGACAAGTGTCACTTGGGAAGCGGTTGCTAAAAATAATGCTGATTCTGCTGATCGAGTAATAGCTGGGAGATGGGCTGCTGATAGTCAATTTCAATTATGGATGGATTCAGGAAACAATAAATGGCAGGGTATAGTTAGAGATGGTGTAGGCGGTGAGTTGAAGCTGGAGCCTGGACTGGTTGGACCATCTGGTGTTTATCAATATATTGTAATGATTTTAAATGGCCAAAATTTAAATCTGTATGTTGATGTCGTTAATGGTGGCTCTATAAACAGCACAGCATTTACTACACTAAATTCTGGGTCAAGTGGAGATATTTATGTTGGTGCTGATCAAGACGATGAGCATCATTTTAATGATGCTATAGATGAAGTCCGCATTTCCAATACAGCCCGCTCAGTTGACTGGATAAAAGCAACTTACTATAGTAATTGGGATGATTTCATAGTATTTCAACAAGAAGTAGAAACAAATTGGCTTTCTGACTGGGCAAAAAGAATAAAATTAACAATTGATAAAGATAAAATTGATAGTGTTTTGGTTGATTTTCCTATAAATATAACGCTGTCTTCAGATACTGGAATAACAAACACCGATGTTACAGATGTTTTTACAACAATTAGTGGTAGTTCTAAAAAAATAGCCATAACAACAAGTGATGGTATAACACAGTGTCCAGTTGAAATAGAAAGATGGGATGAAGGGGTAGAACAAGCAAATTTATGGACAAAAGTTCCAATAGTTGATTCCAATGAAAACACTGTTTTGTATTTGTATTATGACAGTTCAAAAAGTGATAATGATTCTTATGTGGGAGATACGGGGAGTACTCCAGCACAAAATGTTTGGGATGATAATTTCAAGCTTGTGATGCACATGTCCCAGGACCCAAATGGAGATGTTGCCGACGCAATAAAAGATTCTACTAGTGGTGTTAATCATGGAACTCCAGCTGGAGGTATGACTTCAGTTGATATAGTTGATGGTAAAATTGGTAAGGCTATAGATTTTGACGGTAATGATGATTCCATAGCTACAACTGCGAGTGTTGCTTTTAACGGGGTGGCTACCATCGATATGTGTATAAAGTTAACTCAGCCAGCATCAATCAGAGGAATAAGCATGAGTTTAACTAATGTTTTTTATACACATAGTGCTAATGATTTTATTTATTTTCATGGTACTAGCGATTATTTCAGAATATCAATAACAACAGTAGAGTGTCAGTTGTCCATAGTGTATGATGGTGATACAAGCACAAGTAGAGTGTGTTGTAATGGGGTGTTTTATGACATAACCCAACAACCAGGACCTACTCACGATATCAGTGCTTGGAGTGGTTATATAACTGGGCATATAAATAGTAATATTACTAATATGAGTGGTACAATAGATGAGGTTCGTCAGTCTGATATTGTAAGATCAGATGCATGGATAAAAGCAACTTATCACAGTAATTGGGATGAACTAGTCAGTTTCGGTGCCGAACAAGAAATGCCAACACATTACTACTATGGATATATTACAGAGGGTGGTGCCCCTGTTAGTAGGACGGTTAGTTTATATAATAGAAGTACTGGGGAACTAGTATCTAACACAATTTCCAATGTTAGTACGGGTTATTATTATTTGACCACACCAATGAGTGGGGAGCATTTTATAGTAGCTATAGATGATGATGCTGGAAAAGATTACAACGCATTGATACTTGATAAATTATTGCCGCGGGGAATAGAATAATGCCAAATAATTTTAATTTTACTGAGACAGGATACGATCCTTCCAATTATAATTTCAATTTTGGGTACACTGTACCTACTTTAAGGATTTTGGCTGGTGCAAGTAAGAATTTTTCTTCCATATGGGCAGACCCAACAGCTAATATTGAAACAGCGAGAATGTATATAGGGTCAAGAGGACCAGGAGCAGCCTTTTCTGTAGTGGCTTTGGCAAACGGAGTGCTAGTGGATAGTTATACAATAGATAAGGAAGGAGAACATGGAGAACTTTTAGATAGTGAAGATATAGTAGACATTAATGTAAGCATAGCAGGACTATAATGAGTAATGAGTACTTACCACCAATAGGAACAAGACTACCTTTTAATTTTTCTAAAAGTGGATATTCATCTCCTAGTAGTACTTCTACACACTTTAATTTTACTCCACAAGGTAATTTTGGTGTTTTAAAGGCTGCAGTTAATGTATTACAACCGTACTGGTATGAAACTTATACTTATTCTAAAGAATGTCCTAAATATGTAATAGGGTATGGCCCTGGTGGTATACAAATTATCAAGGGGCGTTGTATATTTGGTGGTATCAGGGATCTTCAAGGTATAATTATAGGTCAACCTAAGGGCTATACAGAAGGGAGTTTACCTGCTTACATAAACAGTGTAATAGCTTCCGGTGTAGGTAATTTGTCTTCTCGTTGTCTGGCTGTAAAACCACAAGATTTGACAGCTTATATAGATAAACACGGTCCTGAAGATTTGGGTGGTGAGATTATTCCAGAAAAGTGGAAGGATACTGGTAGTTTACCTGTGTTTGTAGGAGCTCATGCTCCTAGAGATATCGCAGCGTGGATAGATGTACATTGTCCAGGCGATCTTGGCGGTGTTTTAGAAGGTATAAAACGTAAAAGTAGTGGTAATTTGGGAATGACTTTGGGTGGTACACATACCCCTGTTAGTTTGAGAATGACACTAGAGGATACCCATTTTCCAGAAAATGTACGTGCGTCAATTAAAGCGTGGCAGAAAGATTTTGTTACTCTTAGTGCTTTTTTAGATGGTTTTAAAAATCGTAGTAGTCAGTTGTTTCCTGCTATGGTTGGGATACATGATCCGATTAATCTTAGTTCATCAATACGTATGTGGGGTGGTGGTTCTACAGACTTACTTGGGTCATTGAAGTCGTGGGTATCGAGTGACTTGGGAGCACAAATAGATGAGCATCAATGGGTAGGGCTTAAAGCTAAGATTGGTGGTTCTGGTAAGGGTAGAGAGGATTTTCCTGCCATACTTATTGTGGATAAGTACAAGGGGTTTAAAGTTCTAAGTGGTTATATAGATACGCATTGCCCAACAGACCTTAGTTTAAGTATTACAGGGGTTAAGTCGTCTTCTAAAGATTTGGGCGGTTTAATGCATAGTTGGCACGAAAGGTGTTTTGGTGGTTTAATCGATACACACGGACCAAGGAATCTTGGTTCAGTTATTCGTGGTTGGTTTTCAGATGTAAATAATTTGGGAGCTGCTATTAAAGTGTGGCGTTCTGGTACTAAAGACCTTGGTAGTTATATAGATATGCATTTACCAGTGGATTTAGGTTCAGACGTTGGTATGCATGCTCCATCTAACCTTTTTGCGTCTGCAGATAGTCATAAGTATGAAGAGTTGTGGATTATATTACGTACATGGCATCGCGGTATTCAAGTTGACTTACATTCGTACATTAGAGGTTGGCAAGACGGAAACATTTCTGCTACATTAGGTGCTCATAATCCTAGAGATCTTAGGGTGTACATGAGAGCTTGGCAACGTGAAGTTTTTTTAGATTTTCCTGCCAATATTTATGGTTGGCAACAAGGTCAAGATATTAGAGCAGAAATTGATGCTCATTCTCCAAGGGATATCAAATTTATAATTAGAGGTTGGAAGCGTGAAGCTCAGAAAGATCTTTCTGCCGCATTTTGGGGTTGGGAACAAAGAGGTTTGTCTGCTTATTTATTTCCACACCCATACCACGATTTACTAGCAGTAATTAGACCATGGTACCGTGGTTTAAGTGGTGCTCTTGCCGCTCAGTTAAGGGTATGGCAGGATGGTAATCTGTCTGCCATCTCTGCTGGTCACGTGTGGGGAGTGTTGACAGCAAAAGTATTACCTCACCCACCACCACCATTACCAGCAACTATTCGTGGATGGCAACGAGATTTACAACAAAATTTACTAGCAAATACTTATGGTTGGGGTAAGGGGGATATTAGTGGTACTGTAGGGGCTCACCAGTGGAATATGTTGACTGTTATAATGAAAGGAGTATTCCTTGGTGCAGAGAGGGATATTACTGGTAGTATGTATGGCTGGGATCGTGGAAACCTTGGCGTTATAATTGATAAGCATAGTCCTAGAGACTTGGGTATATTATTAAAAGGCGTGGTTTTAGGAGTAACTACAGACCTTTCTGCTAATTTCTGGGGTTGGGAAGAGAGGTGTTTGGGTGTAACCACAAAAGGCGGGCATTTACCTAGAAATCTTATTGCACACGTACGTATATGTCAAAGGGATTACCTAGATTTGTCTTCTAATATGCATGGTTGGGCTGAGATTGATCTTGGGGCTATTGCAAGTGGACATTTACCAGGAGAAATACCTGCTACGATCAGGTCTTGGTATAGGGGAAACACCAAGGATTTGGTTGGGCTAATTTACGGTTGGCAAGATGGAGATTTGGGGGGTATTATAGGCGGGCATTCACCTGAAAATTTAAGGGGTATCATTAAGGTTTCTGAGAGAACGTTCCGGTTATTTCCAGCTAGTATCTGGGGTTGGAAAACTAAAGATCTTAGTATGACTTTAGGAGGTACACATGCCCCTGTCGATTTACAGGCTTACGTAGATGTAGCACAGCGTAAAACTAGATTACTTAATGCCCTTATACGTGGTTGGCAGCGGTTAGACTTGTCGGCTTTTATTAATGTTGTACATCTATATGATTTATCAGCAGTGTTGCAATCTATACCACCAAAAAATTTGCCGGCGTATTTAAAAGTACGGCCACAAAGCACACTTTCAGCCAATACTTACGGTTGGGGAATGCTTAATTTAGGTGCAGTAATCATTAGAATTTATGATGTAGCTCTACCTGCTAAAATTCATGGCAGAGATGATATGTTTAGTAATCTTCAGGCAAAATTGAGAGGTGTAGGTACTTCTGTAGTAAGAAACCTCACTTCTTTTGTAAGAAACATGCATTATCGTACTTTATCAGCTTGTTTAAGAGCTACATACCTTGCTAGTATACAGGCTTATTTACGTGCAATACAGCCTAGAGACCTTAACGCTAAAATACATGCTTGGCATACTAGAGATTTACAGGGTATATTAAATGGTTGTGATTACCCATGGAATCTAACTGCAGCGATTTGCCCTACAGGTGGGTGGGATTTACTGACAGCTAATATTTTTCCTAAAACAGCTATTGCTATTTACACTAATCTTAAAGCCAGTGTACACCCATGGGAAATTCGACATTTAATGTCAAGTATTACAGGAGCAAATGCTCCATTCCTTAGAGCTATAATAACCCCTTTGGGTTATTCAAGTGCTTTACACGCAAGTATTAGACCTAAGATGATTAGGTTGACTACTGTCATAGATATACCTACTATGAATCATAAGGATTTATCTGCTATTATTAACTATCCTTGTTTTAAAACTGGTTGGAGTGACCTTGGTACTTATATTTGTCCAATATTTAAGAGTGATTTGTATGCTTACATTAAAGCTATTAGGTATAATTATAAGCCTGCCTTGCTTGGAGCCAAAACTGGGTATACAGACTCAATTTCAGAGGTTGACAAATTGAAATTATGTATTACCATATACCCAAACGAAGTTATTTCTGAAGATAAACTTAAGGTATATTTTACTATATTTAGTGCTGGTAATTTATTAAGTGCATATATAAAAAGTATTATGATGCACAAACAACTCACAGCCACTATTGTTGCTGAAGGTATAGATCATTTTGTATATCCAACACTTGTTAAGAATAGAGAAGTTGTTATACATAAAACATACGAAGGTGTTTTTAAACAGTTTGAATATGTAGAATTTGCTTTTAAGTCAATAGTTGAGGATTATTACTACAGCTCGGACGGAAATTATGTTTGGAAGAAAGATAGAGTTGATAGGTGGGTGTTGGATGTTAAATCATATCTCCCAACCGATACATCTTTAAGATTGAAGAGAAGATTACATAAAGCTACTACACTTTATGACTTTAGAAAATTTCCATCGGTTGATGCTGCAATGAAGTATGCTATAGCTTATGTAACTGAGCATCCTTATGGTAATTTAGGGGCCACAATATATAACAAAAGCAGGTATGAGGGTTTAACTAGTACTATTAATCCAAAATATGTACATAGCACTTTGACAGGTTTAGGTGCAAATATTATTCCAGAAGATTTTACAATAATTCTTAGTGCAGGGGATGGAATTTTAAAAATTTAAAAAAAAATACTTGACAAATAGAAATGATGTATTATATTATTATACAGGAAAAGGTACCTGCAAATAAACTGGTCATTGTAGGGTAGATAGACATTTATATACGGAAGAGGTAAGTTAATAACTCACGATTAGTGTTTATAGTTGAGTATTAACAAATTATATTTAATATTTATGATTATAAGAGAACTAAAATTACGATTAACAACCAAGCAGAAAAGATTACTTAATCAGTGGCTATTCAATTTGACTGGGGTGTATAACTGGGCGATTAGAAAAATTGAATTAAACGCCCAAAATGGGGTTTATTTTAGTAAATTTGATTTTGCTAACAGTTTACCGAAGCATAGCAGAACACTTGAAGTTCCATCCCATACTGTCCAGGGTATTTTGAATCAAGCTTATACAACGTGGCAACGGTGTTTCAAAAAGATTTCTAAACAGCCTAAATTAAAATCTGTTAGGAATAAATTGAATTCGATTCCGTTTCCAGATCCAATTCCTTCAAATAGATTAAAAGATAGACTTATTAGAATTCCAAGATTAGGCTGGGTGAAATTTTATAAACAAAAGCTTCCTGATGGTATAATTAAGAATGCCAGGATTATCAAAAGAGCTTCTGGCTGGTACCTTCAGTTAACCATAGATACAAATTATAAGTTTCCAGTGAAGAAAACTAGTGCCAAGGTTGGAATTGATACTGGTTTCAAATATCTAGCAGTTCTTTCTGACGGTATAAAAATCAGTAACAAACGGCACCTCGTTAAAGGTCAGAAACGTTTAGCTCAAGCTCAGCGTGGTAAACGAAAGAAACTAACTGCCCGTTTACACGAACGAATTAAATTTAGACGAAGAGACCATAATCATAAGGTTTCTAGATATATTGTGGAAGATTATTCGGAGATTTACATTACAAATGATAACTTAAAAGGACAGTCTAAAATCTTCGGAAAGTCTATTTCAGACGCAGGTATTTCCCAATTAAGGCAATTCATTATCTACAAGAGTGACATTCACAGTAGGAAATGTTCCTTAGTTGATTCAAAATACACCACCATGACTTGCTCGATTTGCGGAGCCAAAACTGGCCCCTCAGGATTGAGCAAGCTTGTTGTAAGGAACTGGGAATGCAGTGCTTGTGGGGCACAGCTCGATCGCGATCTTAACGCGGCTAAAGTAATTCTCTATTCCGGGCTGGGATACAGCCTCGATAACGTTAAAACTCACGCCTGTAAAGGGCCGGAGAACTTTAAACTGGAATCATCGGGAGGTGTTTGATGGGTATCAATTTTACTATAAGTACTGACTCGCTTCAGCGAGCTATTAAAGTTTTAAGCGTTGTTGTAAGAGCCAACGCTGTAGATGCAACTGGACGTATTTTGATTGAAGCGACTGAGAATAAAGTCGATTTAATTGCAAACAATGGTATTACTGCAATAATTTTTAGTGCTGATAAGGTTAAGGTAACTGAACCAGGCACAACTTCTATAGCATTCAGCAAAATTAGATCTTTTGCCATGTCTTTTAAACAGTGGGACGGAGAGACTGGAGCAAGAGAATTCGGATTTACATCTGATGAGCGTATAATTAAGGTTTCAGTTAGCAACATTTATGAGAATGGTAAATCCTCAAAAGGCAATCTAAAACTCCCAGTGTTTAATCCTGCACTTGTTTCAAAACCATCAGCTTTTGGAAAACCTGAATTTGTTATGAATTCTTCTATATTCAGGGCTGCCACAAGTAAAGTTTTGTATGCTATTAATCCGCAAGTAGATGTAAATTACATAGCTTTACAAGGTATGAATATGAATTTTGATGAAGATCATATTTATTTTGTTGGTTGTGATGGTGTGGCTTTGTCTGAGTATCAAGTAAATAATGTAACGGATAAAATTGATGGGTCAGTTAATCTTCAATATGATTTCTTTATGGGGCTTAGACGCTTATTAAATGAGAACATGCAGTCGTTTTGGGAAATTACCGGTAACAGAGTAGCTGTTAAATTTGACGATATTGTTTTTATCGGTCGTACTATTATAGGGCATGAATATCCTGAATATAGAGCATCGTTGGATAATTATACAGATTATTTGAACTTAAGTAAGGAATTTCTTATGACAACATTGGCTCCATTCATGGATGTTCTTGAGCCTGAAGATCATTTTAGGTTGACTATGGAAATTAAAGATAAAACTTTGAAGTTCTTTAATGATTTTGCAAATATAGAAACAGAGCAGAATATTCAGGGTGGTTTAGACTTCTCAATTGATATAAATGGTAAGCTTTTGATTCAATCAGTAGATGCTATTAGGGATGATAATGTGTTATTTAAATTTTCAGACGGAGAGAAACCAATCATATTTGATTCCAGTACGTTTAACGATCAGAAATCTCTTATACAGCCACTTATTAAGAGGTAATATGGAAAATGACTTAAAAGAACAAATTCGTAAAGCATTAACTCTACAAGACCAAACTACTATTTTTTATAGTGGGGTTGAACACGATTTAGAAGAAGCTTGTGCTGCTTTTTTAAAGTTTAAGGGATATAGGGTTATAAATCCTACGGATTATAAGTATAACATTCGTAATATAACTGATCTTGCTAGCTTTTTCTACGCTATGCTAGATTCTAGGCACCCTGAGTACATAAATGTGTACAGAAATTTGGGCCGTGACAGAAAAATAGCTTCTTTATTCGTTAGAAACAGAATGGAAACCACAGGTAACAGTAAAGAAATAGCTCTTAAAGAGTGTGCTGCTATCATCGATACTGTTTTCAAATACGAAAAGAAATTTAAGTTTAGAACTGACATATATTTTGGTATGTTCGGACAAGCTAATCTTAGTTGGGTTACAAGAAGGGCTGTTGAGTTAATGAACAAGAAGATGGATGACGCACGTAGAGAAAGAAGTCGAAAAGACGTAGAACGTATTGAGCATGAACAACAAGCAGAATATGATTTAGGGTTTAATAACATTGATTCTATTCTTGAACGTATAGAGGGGGAGGAGAATGGCGAATAAGAAACAGAGTAAGTCTGTCAAAGGAGATGTCAAAAAAGAAAGCAAGAAAGATGTCAAGGAAGATTCAGCAGAAGCTGCGTTTGAACTTGCTAAAAAAGCAGTGGAAAAGAAATACGGTGAGGTAGTTTCTACTTTGGCAGAACATGGAGACATGGATATTCCTACTGTCAGTACAGGGTGTCTTAGTCTTGATCTCGCTCTTGGTTGCGGAGGTATGGGATTAGGTAGGGTTTATGAAATTTATGGGCCAAGTAGTAGTGGTAAGAGTACATTAGGTGTAAATGTCGTGATTCAGGCCCAGAGAAGAGGTATGCGGTGTTGTTATGTCGACGCTGAACATGCTGTGGACCCGAAACTATTTCGTGCCTATGGAGTTGATACTAAGAATTTACAATTAGTGCAGGGTTATGATGGTGAGGAAAACCTTGATATCTTGGAGAGATTTATTAAGACTGACGCGTTTAGTGTAGCTGTTGTCGACAGTGTCAGTGCTCTTATACCACGCGTTGAAGCAGAATCAGATATTGATAAAGATCAGGTTGCTTTACAAGCCAGACTTATGAGTAAAGCTTTACGTAAAATTACTCCTATTGCAAACCAAACTCAGACATTACTTATATTTATTAATCAGCTTAGGATGAAGATTGGGGCTTATGGTAATCCAGAAACTACAACTGGTGGGGAGGCTCTGGCGTTTTACTCTACAGGTAGGATTTCTGTACGTGGTCCAGAGGCTAAGAGTAGGCGACTTATTGATGATGTAACTGGTGAGGTATTTGGACATAGGGCAGAATTCGAGATTGTTAAGAATAAATTGGCTGCACCTTTCAAAAAATCAGCGGTGAAGCTTATTTATGGTGAAGGTTATGACGCTGCTTGGGAAGTACTTGATATAGCAACAGGGCTTGGTATTATTGATAAAAAGGGTGCTTGGTATAAATACGAAGGGGAGAACGTTGCACAGGGTGAGACAAATGCAGTAGTTTTTTTAAAAGACCCAGATAATGCTAAGGTATATAAAGTTATTAGGGATAATGTGATTAATCAAATTGGTTTAAAGGATGTCTATGAGCGTCATGGCCACAAAGGTCCACTCTATTCTTAACAATATGTTTCCGGCAAACCCGCATAAGAGGGTGTTCCTTGAACATTATGTTAAGTATAAGGGAAGTCGTCTGTTCTTTGACTTTTATATAAAAGAGTTGAGTGTGTTTATAGAAGTACAGGGAAGACAACATGTGCAATTTGTGAAGCATTTTCATGGGACTATTGACTCTTTTTATAAACAAAAGATAAGAGACAATTTTAAGATAGAATATGTACAAGAGCACAACCAGTGCCTTGTTAGAATATATGATACAGAAGAAGTTACAGAAGAATTAGTACGTGAAAAAATAACTAAAGCTATGGAGATGTGTTTTTATGAGTGAACTTCTTATAAGTATACCTAAAGAAGAACGTGAGGATGGTAGAACTCCTGACTCTATTAAGTATAAAAAAGATTGTCCAGATTTTGTTTGTTTGGAGGATGGTACTATTACAAAAGAATATAAGTATTGTAATTTAAGTTTACAGTGTCGTCAAGTTGATATTGTAAAAAACTGTGAGACGTTTCCTATGGAAGCTAATTATTTACCAGTTTATGATGCTGATGGACGTCTTCGTTCTCACGAGTTATTTTGTACGGGAATGCATGATATTCGTTCTTATGTGGAAAGACTTGAAGACGACAAAGTGTCTTAGGAGATTATATGAATCCTGATGTGTTATCATTTCAGAATATAAAAATCAATCATGATCTATTGAATGAGGTTTGGAAGTTTGACCCACGAACCTTAGATACTTTAAAGGGAGCGAAACTAAGTTCATACGCTATGGCTTTGGCTCAATATCTTATTTACTTTACATATCAATGTAATCTATCTAAGGCAGAAATACATAGGCTGAACACGTTTATAGAGAGAACTATTTCTTTAACGTTATCTGCTGACCCGTCATTATTGAAAGAATATAAAACAAAGAAGGCAGCTGCCGAATATCTAGTGTCTATTGATATGAAACTAATGGAGGCTCAAAGCAAGCTAGAGGCCCTAAAAAAGGAGATAATGCAAACAGAGGGTATGGATAAGGTAATAAGTGAGTTAATAGCCACAATCAAGCGTGAGCTCACTAGAAGGGAAAATGAATTGTATCAAGTAAGGATGGAGCGTAGATAATGGATCAAGATATTAAAATGCGAGAGTTGTTTTGTAGGCCAGCGGATGAGAGAGCCCTGCTTGCTTATTGTATGCACGATCTAACGAGTTATTTTGCAGTTTGTGCTAGGCTTGATGCTAATGATTTTTTGTATAGTCAGCATGAAACTATGATGTTGTTACTTCATTCATTGTCAACTAAAGGATCGGAAAAATTCGATACTCATTTGATAATGTCAGAGGCGTCTGCACAGGGTATATTAGAAGATATTGGAGGAGCTAAGTATGTTCAAACTATATCTAATATGAATGTATCGGCACAGAATTTTGAAATACATTTGAATGCTGTAGTTGAGGCGACTACTAAATATAAATTATACAGGTTGTTAAGTGAGCAAACGGTTAATCTAGGAGATAATGCTAAAGATGGGTTATCAAGTGCAGATTTACTAAGCTCTGTGGAAGCTGAGATTATGGATTTGTCAATGAGTGGATTTAATATAGATGAACCTATTAATTTGGCAGAAGGTTTGGATGAGTTTCTTGACAAACTTAAAGATAATAAGATAGATTTAAGTGGGTTGTCGACTGGTTACCCAGTTCTTGATAAACAGATAGATGGTATGATAGCAGGTACGTTGTTAGTGGTAGCAGCTCGCAAAAAGATGGGAAAGAGTGCTTTGTTAACTAATATAGCTACTCATGTAGCATACAATCTAAACACACCAGTACTTTATGTTGATACAGAGCTGTCATTTGCTGAATGGAGGACTAGAGCATTAGCTAATTTGTCGGGTGTTAAGGAACGTAGCATTAAACATGGTGGTTACGATGATTTTACTTATAACAAACTTAAGAAGTGTTCTAAAATTGTAGGTAATGGTAAGTTGTTTCATGAGTTTATGCCAGGTTATTCTGTAGATAAATTAGTAGCTCTGTATAAAAAATATAGATATAAAGAGAAAATTGGTTTAATAGTATTTGATTATTTAAAAGAGCCTGATAGCACATCAATTGATAGGCAGCGTAAGGAGTATCAGGTACTAGGTGATGTTACTACTAAACTTAAGGATTTGGCCGGCCAGTTAGATATACCAGCTATTACAGCTGTCCAATTGAACAGAAGTAATGATGTTGCGGATAGTGATAGAATTGCTCGTTATGCTGACGTTGTATGTCATTGGGCACAGCGTGACGACGAAGAAAGAGATGAGGGTGGGGATGTAAGTGGTACCCATAAACTCATCATTAGAGACACAAGACGTGGTGGTGCTACGAGTGAACACGGTATAGGTTATATGTTCTTTAAAGAGACTTTAAATATACGAGAAGTACCAATTGATAGGCAATATTTTACTAATTTCGAACGAATTGTAAATGAAGATAGTGCAGGAGAGCCTTGTGATTACGAAGGGTATGAAAACGAAAAGTTATCTTAGATATAAAGACAAAAAATTAGAGAATCTCAAGGAGAGACTTGATTATCTAAAGCACTCGGTAGACCCACAATATCTATTAAAAGAGTTAGGGTTTGAGTATACTAGAGAAACTTCTAAAGAGCTACGTAGTAGATGTATTATTCATGGTGGTGATAATAAAACTGCGTTTAGATTTAATAAAGATACTCGTACATGGGTGTGCTTTACTCATAAGTGTCATGAAGAGCACGGTAACGATTTGATTGGGCTTATAAGGGCTGTGACAGGTCGTGATTTTCTACAATCTGTTGAGTTCTTAAAGCAGTTTACTCCAGATCTTGATGATATAGACTACGTAAAAGCTAAAAGAAAGAGAGAGATAGATGATTTTATTAAGTCTCATGACCAAGTAAATGTAAAACCCAAGGCTGTTAATGAAAGTTCTCTTGAGAGTTTTAGAAGCATGGGAGCTAATTATTTTATTGGTCAAGGGTTTAAAAAAGAAACTATGGATTATTTTGAAGTGGGGCATGGTTGGACTGATACACACGGTGTTACTAGAGCAGTAATCCCTATTAGGGATGAACGTGGTGAGTTAGTTGCTTACAGTCTCAGGGATATAAGAGAGGGTGTTGATGATGATTTTAAATATATTTTAACTCCAGGATTTAATAAACAAGGTAATCTTTATAACCTAAATAACGCTCAAGAATACGGCGATAAATTACCTATTATTGTAGTAGAAGGGTTTAAAAGTGTATGGAGATTACATGAATACGGTATAAAGAATGTAGTAGCTACAATGGGGGCAGGAATAACTGAAGGACAGCAATTCTTGTTGTGTATGTACGCTATGAAGGGGGCAGTAACACTCTTTGATAATGATAGGGCTGGAGTTGAGGGCACTATATCAGCATGTAAAGATCTTTCAGGAAAGCTCGACACACGACCTGTGTTTATTCAAGAAGTAGATGAGAATGGTAAGGGTTTAGACCCAGCAGATTTAACTAAAGAACAAGTATATGAATACTTGGAAACATATTTTTAAGGAGGAAGTTTTATGGAAGGTGAAAATTTTGTAAGTTTAAAAGGTAGCATTCAGTGGCCGGAGCTAAGAACTGTTGGCGAGAACAATACGTCTTTATTTAAGGGTAAACTGGCAATTCCTTTTGGTCAAGATAAGTCTCAGTATCTTAAAATAGCAGCATGGAACAGTATTGCAGAGGGTTTAGGTGCTCTACCAAAAGATGCTTTTATTCATATTCACGGTCATATAGAAGAACGTTCGTATGACGGGAATTGTAAACACTGCAAGGGAGTTGAAAAAAAGTACTGGACTGAAGTTATTGTAGATAATTTTTCTCCACTGGAGGCGTAATGACAGAAAAAGCTAAATTAGAAGAAAAATTTATTAGGGGTACACCACCACCAGTTTTAATGCCAGCAAAGAATTACATCTTTAAGATTACAAACGAGCATTTCGTGATTGAGTTACCACGTTCTGGTACTTATCACGATATAGCCCCAGAGTTTTTCAATGAAGATGCAGGCTCGTTTAATATATTCGATGAAGAAAGTAAGATTTTGTACATGCCGGCAATTACTAAAGTACTGTTTGCGGCAGCTAAGTACCCTGATTTGGAGTTTAATCAGTTTTTTACACCTTATTCGATTAAGATCGATAATGATAAGGTACTCATTTCTGGAATGATTATTGATATGGTACTTCCAATAAAAGATGAAGAAAAGACTGAAAAGGAGGTTACTGAATAAATGGAATGTCTTAATTGTCAAGGAACTGATGTTATGACTTTTTTTAATGAGATTATTACTTGTTCTCATTGTAAAGAAGACAACGATGTTTCGTATAATGTATGTCAAACTTGTGGTTTGATTTGGAAAGCTGTGAATGATAAACCTATATCAGAGTCTGTTTTCACAGATACTGATCTTGGCGAGGTGTTAGGGGATTCTCTAGATAAATTTATGGAGAATATTAGTCATGAAACAGCTTCTACTGGTACTATGAATGAGATAGTTCATAAGTGTTTGCGGTGTGAAACTATAGCGTATGAGGTGGCCCCACGTCTTTACCGTTGCCCAGAATGCAGGTTCGAGTGGGAGGTTATTACATAGTAATCTTTCATTACTAATTATTAACATATCTTAATGAACAGATTTAGAGCCGCAATCCTCAGAGGGTTTCCGGGGTTAGGCTCTTGACAAGTTAGATTTAATACTTATTATTAAAATAGATATTAAATTTACAGGATAATTTATGATAACAAGAGAATTAAAATTACGATTAACGACCAAACAGAAAAATTTACTAAATCAATAGTTATTTAATTTGACTGGAACGTATAACTGGGAATGCAGTGCTTGTGGGGCACAGCTCGATCGCGATCTTAATGGAGCTAGAAATATCTTCGTAAGATCTTTGGGAGATTCACTTGCACTGAAGAGAATGTTAACTTCCTCAGTGTGCATTGTTAATAATTGTTAACGAAAAAGAATTGGAAAAATTATGACAGAAAATGATATTAAGAATTTAAAAGAAATAAGAGAATTTTTAGAAAAAAACAATATTAAGTATAGTATTGAATTGGACAATTTTTGTTTGTTTTATGATGAGTGGCCAGAAAAAAGAAGATATGAAATAGAGTATGTGCGGGCATTAGATTTTCCTATAGAGTATCCAAAATATGATATAGGGGGAGTGAATAAGAATTACTTTTTTAATAAATCTATAGAAGCAGAGGAAAATAACTCGTTTAAGATGTGGATCAAAGATTTTGAGTGGGATGATGATAGGAAGAGACCTATATTGAAGTCACAAATACTTCATGCTTATGGGATTACACCTTATAAATTCTATGCTCGTGAGTGTATTGTCAAAGAGGTAGGCACCAAAGAAGGAAGGGAATTCGAGGTTGAGAATTGTTTTTATGGAAAAAGAGGGGCAAGTCTAAGTCTTGGTTTGTATTTGAAGAAGGATAAAAATGGTTTTAAAAAAGACACACTTCTTATGTTGTATACATTCGGCATGAATTTTTTTGGAAAAAGTAAAAACATGTTAGAAGTATTGCGAGTAGGTACTTTGAAAAAATCCTATGTTACTGGCGGTGCTTCTAAGTTGCTTAAACATTTTATTAAGAACTATGAAACAATTAAGATTGGTAAGCGTGATGTTGAAGTTTCTGTTTTAAAATTTTATAGCGATTATGACCATAATTTGGGGTCTAGTATGCAGGGGATAGGGTTTAAATTTCATAATTATTCCAAGGGGGGTTTTATGAATTATTGGGCCGAGAGTGGGGAAGTGCGGCATAGACAGCCAATGAAGCATAAGTGGGTGATGGCACAAATAGCTGATGGAAAATGTAGAAGTATTCCTAATGCAGGAGTTAAGACCTTCTTACTGGATGTTTCAACTTATAAAAAAGAAGTCGGTATAACTTAAAATAATGTCTAAAAAATTAACATATTATTTATAGAAAGATCAGAAAGTCAATAATCACTATCCTAAAGGAGTAGTAGTTTTACGCCAGTTATATAAAAAGGTTTTTTGTAATTAATAGGTAAGAAAACCTCAAATATTTTAAATTAACACTTGACAAAAGCTTTTGCATGTATTATATTATAATTAATAAACTTTAACAAAGTCTAAAGTTATTTAAAGCTCGATCGTGATCTTAATGGAGCTAGAAATATCTTCGTAAGATCTTTGGGATATTCACCCGCACTGAAGAAAATGTTAACTTCTTCAGCGTGCGTTGTTAATGATTGTTAACGAAAAAGGATCGGTGATTTAAAGTGGGGCATTATAAAACGTTGGGTGTTAGTTCTCAAGCTACGCAAGAAGAAATAAAAAAAGCTTATCGTAATCTTTCTAAAGAACACCACCCAGATGTTGGTGGTAATGAAGAAATATTTAAGAGTGTGTCTGAGGCTTATTCGACTCTATCAGATGTTGAAAAACGTAGACAGTATGATAATCCTAATCCTTTTGATGGTATGTCTGGCGGTATGGGAGGGTTTCCGTTTGGTTTTCAAAGGCCTCGCCAACAGAAGCCTGACCTAAATGCACCAAAGGACGGACATTTTATAGGCGTAGAAGTGGAGTTACCTCTTAAGCACTATGTTTTTGGTGGTAAATTTAAAATTAATTTAAATTATCATGAAGACTGTGCTGATTGTGGGGGTAAGGGTTTCAGTACTGGTACTGAATGTGATGTTTGTAATGGGGAAGGGTATGTACAACAAGTAGAAAGGAGGCCTGGTTTTATGTCCTCTGCAACACGTCCTTGTCATAAATGTGGGGGGCTGGGTCAAGTTTCTACTAATAAATGTGAGACATGCTCAGGAACTGGAAATCATTCAGTTATAGATAAAGAATTTATTTTTGATATCCCTAAAGGGTCAGGAATAGGTGCTAAAATAATACTTAGTGGTGTAGGTAGGGTTGGTATAAATGGTGGACGGAACGGAGATATTGGTATAATGATAACTAATATAAAACAACCAGTGTTAAATAAACTATCCCCTGATAAAGTAGACATACTAAAAGACTTATTAGAAGAACTAGACGCTTAATTAGTCATACGTCTTCTGATAAATAATTTCAGGGGGTACTTGACAATGATACAAAGAGTGCTTAGTTTAGATATAGCAACAACTACTGGTTGGGCGTTTAATTTTGTTCAGACGATAGATAAGTTTGAGTATGGGTTGATAAAAACTAATTCTAAACATAGTGAAGGAAGAAGGTTGGCTTATTTTAGGAAAGAGTTAATAAAGCTTATCTCGAAATTTAACCCAACACATGTTGTTATAGAGGATATTTATTCCGGTATAAATGTAAAAACCATGAAGTTACTGGCTAAATACGCAGGGGTTGCTCAAGAATGTTGTGCGTCGTTTGCAAACATAGACCCATATATAATTCATACTAGTACAGTAAAGGCTTATTTTAAAGCTAAAAATAAAAGACAGTTATTTGATTTTGCAATTACTCTTTTAGATTGGGATACAAATGTAATAAGTTTTAAAAAACATAATGATATTGTGGATTCAATTTGTCAATTAATTTGTTATTGTGATAAAGTATTGGGTGTAAAAAAATGTAGAGAAGAAAAAGATTATGGGTATTTATATAAGTTATAGAGAAATTAAAGTTAACATTTATGTGGGGTATTAAATGGCAAAAAATATTAAGCTTAGTGCTACAAGAATTAGTACATTTCTGTCATGTAAGCAGAAATACTGGTTCAATTATTATGAGAAGTTACCTAAACTTTCTAATCCAGCGTTTAAATTAGGTTTAGCCGTTCATGAATCACTCGAATTAGCAGGAAATATTTGGATGGAGAAAGAAAAGTTTAGTAAAGCAGATATCAAAAAAGTTATGGCGGAGTACGATAGGATATCTATTAGAGAAGGTATAGAAGAGTATTCTTCTCATCTAGAAGGTAAAGAGTTAGTTAAGAAAAGATTAAATAATTTTATTTCTGGCGAAAAACTTATAGGTTTAGAGACTAAATTTGGATTTTGGGGTAAGGACGCTGGACCACAAGTCACAAGTAAGTATGGTGTGCCACTAATAGGGGCAATTGATAAAGTCGAGAAGTATGATGAAGATACTGTACTTATAGTAGACTATAAAACTTCTAAGACCGCACCGACACCTATTCAGATGAAAAGTGATATGCAGCTTTCAATTTATGATTTGGTAGCACGTCAAGTATGGCCTGGATATAAAAGGGTTGTGTTGGCTTTAGATTTATTGAAATCAGATGTTTTATATACATATAGAACTGACAAACAACGTGAAGAGTTTGAAGTTTATATTAAGGTTATCTATGATGAAATGTTAGCTTTTACAGAAGAGGAAGCAGCTGCTTCGTTGAATATGTTTTGTCCGTGGTGTTCTTATAAAGATTATTGTTCTACTTATCAGAAAGCTTGTAAAAAATCTGACTATAAATTCTTACCAACTGTTGGTTATACGGATAATCAGTTGATTGAGGAGTGGGATAGTGTTAAATCTACCAAGAAAATTTTGGAGAACAGGGAGCGTGAGCTTGGAATGATCATGATGGAAAAAATTAGACGCACGTCAAATAATTTAAGGGGAGACAAGAAAGAAATTTATGTACGACAGAACGCAAGAATAAATTATGATCTCAGTACAGTGGCAGAGAAAGTTCCAACAGAGGATTTTCCAAGTCTTGTTAATATAAACAAAAGAGCTGTGGATGTATATTTGAATCTTAATCCAGCAGTAAAGGATGACATTATTGAAACAACTATTACAAATTATACATCTCCGTTTTTGGCTGGAAGGGATATAAAGAAAAGCAAATAATAACTGCAATACAATTTTTTTAAAAGAAGTAAAGGAGAAGGGAATGACAAAAAAGAATAAGAAACCTGCCACAAAATTTTCACAACCAGTCCCCAAGAACAAGATTAAAGTATTAGCATACTGTGACTCCCCTACTTGTGCAACAGGTTTTGGAACAGTGTCACGTAATATTTTATTAGGTCTGTATTCTACTGGGCGTTATGATATTGACGTTCTTGGTATTAATTACTGGGGAGATCCACATAATCTTCCGTTCAGAATTTGGCCTACTGGTATTAACAGTGAACGAGATCCTTATGGTAGAAAGAAAGTATTTAAAATGATTCAGCAGATGGATTTTGATATTATATTTTTTTTGCAGGATACTTTTATTTTAGATTTTTTACCTGAGCTTCAGAAGTCTCTTGTAGATCGTGGGAAGCCTTTTAAATCTATAGTTTATTATCCAGTGGACGGTGTGCCTAAAGAACAGTGGCTTCATAATGTAAATGCTTGTGATTTTCCTGTGGCGTATTCTGAATTTGGTAAAGCTGAGAGCATGCGTGTACTGCCTATAATGAAAGAGCCTCTGGTTGTCCCTCATGGAGCTAATACTAAAGATTTTTTTGTTGCAGATAAGAAAGATGTAATGTCTTTTAGGTCTCAATATTTTGGAAACCAGGCTGATAAGTTTATCCTTTGTAACCTTAATAGAAATCAGCAGAGAAAAGATATCCCTAGAACTATTGCTGCTTTCAAAGAATTTAAAAAACAGGTTCCTGAATCTCTTCTGTACTTGCATATGGCTAAACAAGATCAGGGGTGGAATTTGACTGATGTATGTAATTCTTTTGAGTTAGATATCACTAAAGATGTTATATTTCCTGAGAATTTTGGGCCTAATCAAGGGTATCCACGTAATATTGTTAATATGATATACAACGCCAGTGATTGTGTAATAAGCACAACTTTGGGCGAAGGTTGGGGTCTTTGCCTTCACGGTGATTCTAGTGTTATGACAGTATCTGGTCAAAAAAGAATTAAAAATATAGTAGTTGGAGATAATGTAGTGATTGCTGGAGATGCTTTTCCAGTTAATGGGGTAGAGTCGTCTAATCATACACAAGAGTTTAAAATTAAACTTTATAATAATCAAGAGCTTGTTGGTAGTGGTAATCATAAAGTACCTACTTGTGATGATGTGTATAAAAATTTATCAGAGATTTCAACTAATGACTGGTTGCTTGTTGATAAAGCTGTTTTGAAAGATGATGCTGGATATACTTATGATTTAAAATCGTTTGCAGATACTCATGATGATAATTTTGTTTGGAATAAGATGGGCTTTAGTCCAAGTGTAGAATGTTCTATTATGGCTATTATGGAGGCTACAAAAGAAACTAAGAAAATTATTGAAACAGCAATAAAAAATTACGATACAAATACAGATTCTTCCAGTAATAGAGTTAATAGTGTTATAAGTTATCTTGAGAGTATTTGGTATAAGAAAACTCAGCCAGTAAAAATGAATAGATATGTAGAGTTTGATAGTGATTTTGCGAGACTTCTTGGGTACTATGTTGCTGAAGGTAGCAATGAGTCAGGAAACGGTATAGAGTTTAGTTTTCATACTAAAGAAACAGTCTATCATGAAGATGTAAGTACACTTATAGAAAAGTATTTTGGAGTTAAAACAATAATTAAAATTAAAGATAATAGATGTGCCGTCCGTGTACGTTCTTCTATACTTGCTAAATTTTTTGGAGATTTATGTGGTATCGGTTCTCATAATAAACATATTCCACTTCTTTGTATGCAACACAGAGATAAAGCTAAAGAGTTCATTAAAGGGGCTTGGCGTGGTGACGGACATTTTGGAGATGTTGAGTTTAGTTATTCAACAGCTTCTATTGTATTAAAAGAAGAGATGATGTGGTTATTATCTGGATTTAATATATTTTCCAAATGTAACAAAAATAAGGTAGGTAATTGGGCTATTTATGTTAATGGAAAAGACTATAATTTATTAGCCGAAGTGCTTGACCATACAAATAGTCATGATAATTACAGAGAACGTAGTTACATTAAGAAGCATGATAATTTCTTTATGGTTAAAGTAAAAAGTACATCTTGTGAAGAGATAAATAGTACATATTACGATATAAGTGTAGATAGTAAGAGGCACTTTGTTGTTAATGGTATTGTTGTTCATAATTCTTGGATCGAGGCTATGGCTACTAAAACTCCAGTGATTATGCCTGCAAATACAGCGTTGGTTGAAAATATTACTGAAGATAGAGGGTGGTTATGTAAGAGTGGGTCAGACCCTTCTTTGTTTACAGTTGTACCTAATGATAACGAAGTCATTAGACCTTTGGTAGATGTTAATGATATGGTATGTCAAATGCTTGAGGTTTATAATAATCCAGATGAGGCTACTCGTCGTGCAGAAAATGCGTATAACTGGATTCATGCAAAAATGGATTGGGGTTCTGGTGTAGTACCTAAGTGGATTACTGTTTTTGATGATGCTTATAATCGTCTTTCAGATGAGAGTAATAACACAGTTGATGAGGGTGTGTCTGGAAATAAAGTTATTGACTCTGAGGCATTCTAGTAAAAATTAGTAATATATATATATATATATTATAATTAAAAAGGAGAGGTGGTAATTTTTTTTTGCCGTGAAAATTTTATGGAAACTAAGATTATACAAGAAGTTGGATATAATGAGGCTATACAAGGAATAGGTTATAGTTTTGGAGTTAACGATAAGGACCGTTTAAAATTGATTGCTGAAAAATTATCTTTAAAAGATGGTGGACATAATAAATTTCTAGAGTCCATGATGGTATGGGTCGATATAAATGCCCCAAGATATTTTTGGAGTGAGTTTGATACGTATCGCGTTGGTACAACTAAACAATCACAAAGTACTATACACACTATTACATACCGTACTCTAAAACAAGATGATTTTGAGCACGAAGTTTATGAACACACATTGATTTCTCTTAATAAATCTATAGTGGCATATCAACATACTGAATTAAAAGAAAAAAAGCATAAACTATTTATGGAAATTAAAAACAATTTACCAGAAGGATTTTTGCAGCGACGAATGGTTTGTACTAATTATAAAGTATTAAAGAATATTATTTTACAGAGAAAAAATCATAAATTAAAAGAATGGGGTGTTTTTATTAGTGCTTTGTTAGATCAATTACAGTTTCCGCATTTTGTTACTAAATTTAAGGAGAAGGATTAATGGAGATAAAAGGGATAAAGTATACGGGTCCGGTATTTGATGGGTCAGGTTATGCCCAAGCAGTTAGAGGAAATATAATGGCTTTACATAAACTGGGGGTACCTTTAACTGTAAACTCCATATCATTCGAACACTTAAGACCTGAGTTAGGTGTGGTTGGTAAAGTTATAAACAAGTTAGTGGATAAAAAAATAGATTATAATATTAATATAATTCATACAACTCCAGAATTTTGGGAGAATCATAAAGAAGAGGGTAAATTAAATATCGGTTACACAATTTGGGAAACTACTAAACTTCACCACAAATGGCCTGGTTATATTAATGACAATGTCGATGCAATCATGGTGGGCAGTGAATGGAATGTTGGTGTATTCAAAGATAGCGGTGTAACTGTACCGATTTTTGTAGTACCTCACGGAATAGGACAACATGAATTTGATAATATTGAGAAATTTGAAGTTAAAGGTGTGTCAGATGAGACGTATATGTTCTATAGTATTTTTCAATGGGTTGAGCGAAAACACCCTCTTTCTCTAATTAAAGCATATTGGCATGCTTTTCAGAACAAAGAAGACGTAGCTTTGGTGCTTAAAACATATCGTAGTGATTATAGTGATCAGGAAAAAGAGGCTATCAGGACTACGATAAGAAGATTGAAACAAGTAACACCATTTGATAACTATCCTCCTATTTATCTTATTCCTAACATGCTAACTAATGACGAAATTTTTGGACTACATGCTAGAGGTGATTGTTACACTAGTTTGGATCGCGGGGAAGGATTTGGCCTTTGTGTAGCTCAAAATACTAATATAACAACTCCTTCCGGTATTAAACTAGCTGAAGATATTATAGAGGGGGATTTGACTTTATCTATGGGGGGTAAGTTTAACAAAGTTACAGCTACCTCTAAGAGATATGTTGAAAAGGCATTACGTGTATCTATAAAATTACATGAAGCTCTTGTGGTTAGTCATGAACATCCTTTTTATGTTACTAAAGATTTGTCGACATGGAAAAGATACAATTATTCACCGTCCACGATAGAAGATGCACTTGAGTGGTCAGAGGCGTCTAACATAGTAGTTGGAGATTATGTTGCGGTTCCTAAACCTAAACTTAATAACAAATTGATAGATAAAATTGATATAAGTGATTATTTAGATTTAGAGGGAGTTGTTGTTGAGGACGAATATATCTTTTTAAAGCATGGGTATTCCCCTAAAAATACTAAAAATAGTTATAAAAATTTAGTAGATAAATACGGATTTACAAAGAAAATTTTTGAAACGGCAGTATCACATATTAAAAATAATACTGTTCCTAAGATTGGTACAAGTGCACATAATGCTTATACTATTTTATTGAAAATAGAGTATGAGGTTAAGAAACCAAATAGAATTAAACGTTTTATCGACTTAGATAGTAATTTATTAAAATTGTTTGGTTGGTATTTAGCTGAAGGAAGCACTAACAATAGAACTTTTTTAGAGATAGATCTACACAAAGACGAATTTGATGTTGCAAAGAGCCTTTCAGATATATTTAAACAGTATTTCTCTGTTAGTGTTGATTCTATATATACTAGTATAAATGGAAATAAATCGAGGTTAATAGTAAGTAGTAAAATAATAGCTTCCTTATTTGAATCTCTGTTCGGTAAAGGAGCTAGGAATAAACATATACCAGACTGGCTTATTTATTCAAGCCAATCTTTATTGCCTCTAATTAAAACATTGTTTTTTGGGGATGGTTATGACTCAGGGAATACTTATGCATTAACTACAGTTTCTCCTAGTTTAGCTTATCAGGTTAAGACTGTACTAAATAGTTTGGGGATGTGTCCTAGAATAAATAAAGGGAAACGAGGAGAATTAGGAAATTATGATCAATATATAGTCAGTGTAGCTAATGAAGATTATAAAATATTTACTGAGAATACTATTACTAAAGAATACAAAAAACATAGTGTAGAAACTGAAAATTATTTTCTAGTAAAAGTAACTAATATTGAAGAGATAAAATATAATGATTATATGTATGATTTTACTATAAATGGTGCTGAAAGTTTTGTAGGGAATGGTATATTATTACATAATTGTCCTTTTACTGCTGGGGCTTGTGGAAATCCAGTAATTATTACTGGGTTTGGTGGTATTACAGAATACGCTAAAGAAGATAACAGTTATCTTGTTGACTACACACTGACTCCAGTGTTTGGGATGCCTTGGAGCGGTTCTCCAATAATTTCAATAGGTTGCATCGATGGATATAAGAAGATAAAGGATGTAAAAGAAGGTGACTTGGTTTTTAATAAGAATGGTAAAATAAAAAGTGTAACAAAGGTTGGAGATCGACCAATGCTTCCTGATGAAAGGATGCACTCTATTAAACATGGGTCTATGCATACTAGTATAGAGGTAACAAATAAACATAAATTATATATTGCAAAGAATAATAAGTCAGTACTAGCTGAAGTAGAAGATATTACTGATGAGGATTATCTAATTATACCAAAGCCATTTTTGTATTCAGAAAATTTCTCTATTAATATGAAGGATTATACTTTGACAGATGTTTGGAGTGAAGAGGCCGGTAGAATAGTTTATAATAGAGATGTTGATGTTTCCACTGGTATTTATAGCACTGTAGAATTGTCTGAGGATATGTTTTATTTAATTGGTTTATATTTAGCAGAAGGATGTGTGTATTCTTCCAACGATTGTGTTAGTTTTTCTTTTAATTCTAACGAAATTGATACGTTAGCTGCTGAGTGTAAGAAATGTTTATCTTCAGTTTTTGGTATATCTTCAGAACATTTTCATGAGCGTGAGTATAAGGATAGAAATGGTTATGAGCTTATTGTAAACAATACACTTATAGGAAGATTTTTTAGAAATGAATTTGGTACAGGAGCACATGATAAGTTTATACCTTATAGATGGAGATTACATACAAATGATAACTATAGAATTCGATTATTAAAGGGGTATTGGGATGGGGATGGGCACATTAGTTATAGACATAAAAATCAAAATGCTCCGGAGTACTCTGCTTCATCTTGTTCAGAAAACCTTATGTTGTCTATACGTGATTTAGTAATAAGTTTAGATGTGATACCGTCGTTAACAATAAATATTAGATCTGATGGGCGTATTAGTTATATTATGACTGTAACAGACCCAGTATTTGATAAACTGTTTGGTGTGAAATGTAAAAGAAATAAACGTACATCTTATTGTTATAAAATTGATGATCACCATTTTGCTGTACGTGTCAAGAGTAACGTTGTTATGAAAGATTATAAAGACCCTGTTTATAGTTTATCTGTGGAGCCTGGAGACGACGAAGACATTGAGCATGGCGGTAGTTACATATTAAACGGGGTTGCTTCTAGTAACTCACCGTGGTATAGGGGATCACAACTGTGGGCTGAAGTTAGCGTTAAACACGGTGCCGATTTGATGTATAATGCATACGAAAATCGACAGGAAGCCAAAGATAAAGGGTTATTATTACAGAAATATATATATAAGAATTTTGAGTGGGAAGTAATAGGACAGAAAATAGTAGATGGGATTAGGAGTTTGTAGTGACAAAACGATTAACATTAGATTTTGTAAAAAGTTCTTTTGAAAAAGAAGGTTATACTCTGTTATCCAAGGAATATAAATCTGTAAAAGTTAAACTTAAATATGTTTGCCCAAAAGGGCATGTCCATGAGATTGGTTGGTCTGAGTGGAATTCAAAGAGAAAACATAGATGCCCTTATTGTGCTAATAATGCTGCTCTTAATATAGATATAATTAGAGAAGAATTTTTAACATCTAATTATGAATTGTTGGATACAGTATATATTAATTCAAAACAGTCCTTTAAATATAGGTGCGATAATGGTCATGTAAATAGTATGCGGATAGACCATTTTAGACGTGGAATAAGGTGTCCTTTTTGTTCAGGCTTTATTAAAAAATCTATAAATGAAGTACGGGAAATAATTGAGTCAGAAGGTTATAAGTTGCTATCTGATGAGTATAAGAATGTACATACAAAATTATTAGTACAGTGTAAGAAACGGCATCAGTATAAAGTATCTTTTCATAGCTGGTTACAAGGAAGCCGATGCCCTTATTGTAATGGTGGAATTAGGGCTAACTTTGATGATATTAAAGCCTCTATCGAGGAGGAAGGATATGCACTATTAACTGATAATTATGAGAATTCAAATCAAGTACTTGAATTAATTTGCCCAAATGGGCATCATTACAATGTTGCGTGGAATAATTGGAAACATAAAGGGTCTAGATGTACAGAATGCTCTGGAAAAGGTTCATCGATTAATGAGGAGGCTATAAAAGAATTTATTTCAGATTTAGGTATTGAATTTATATCTAATGACAAACAACTTATAGCCCCATATGAATTAGACATAGTAATCCCATCTAAAAAGATTGCTATAGAGTATTGTGGATTATATTGGCATTCAGAAAATATGGGAAGAGATAGAAATTATCATTTAAATAAACTTAATATGTGTATAACTAAAGGATATAGACTACTAACTATATTTGAAGATGAATTTTTAGATAATAAACAAATGGTATTTTCCAGACTTCTCAATATACTTAATGTTACTAATAATTTAAAGAGAATATACGCAAGGAAATGTAAAATAATGCCTATACCTGTACCGGAAGCTAGAACGTTTTGTATAGAAAATCATATGCAGGGGTATACAGGCTCATCTATAAAGCTTGGAGCATTTTATAAAGGGCAGTTAGTGTCAGTAATGATGTTAGCTAAACCGTCAATTGCTAAAGGGTATAAGAAACAAGTTGATGGTGTATATGAGCTTAGTAGGTTTTGTTCGAAAAAGGAGCATATAGTAGTTGGGGTTGCTTCTAAATTTCTTACTTTTTTTAAAAAAAATTATCAATGTAGTTCGATATTTACATTTGCAGATCGTAGATGGTCTGACGGTAATTTATATGAAAAAATTGGTTTTAGTTATGTGAGTGCCACTGTTCCAAATTATTGGTATTTCAAAAATAAAAAGCGATTACATAGGTTTGCTTTAAGAAAAACTAAAAATGACCCAATAGAATTGACAGAGAGAGAAATTAGGAAACAAGAAGGTTGGAATAGAATTTGGGACTGTGGTAATTTGAAATATGCTATGGAGGTAATATGAAACTTACATTAAATGTTGGTTGTGGAGAAAGGACTTACAAGGAATACCCGCCAGGTCATAAATGTATAAATTATGACGAGCGTGAAAACCTTAACAATATAGATGAGGTCGGTGACGTTAGAGATTTATCTAAGTTTCCTGATGAGAATTTTGATTATATACTTGCAAGTGATATAATCGAGCATTTTCCAATTGTTGAAACAGATAAGGTTTTGGCAGAATGGAAAAGAGTACTTACAGTAGGTGGGATAATTGAGTTTAGAATGCCAAATCTAAAAGTTATTTGTAAAAAATATATAGATGGAAAACATGACGCTAAACACACCTCTTGGCTACTTTATGGTGGTCAGGGATACTCCGGAAATTTCCATTACGTTGGTTACGACAAACAATGGTTCTCCTCTATCCTTGAGACCAATGGGTTTGAAGTTTTTGATTATAAAGAGATAGGAAATAATTTTGAAATAAAGGGGAGAAAAATATGAATATAACATTAATCGGTTTAGGTTATTGGGGACCTAACTTACTAAGAGTTCTTAATAAAATAGGGGCATTACGATCAGCATACGATTTGGATGTGGAAAAGGTTAATAAATTCTCACACGATCCTTCTTATAAACACATAGAATTTGGGACAGACTACAAAGACGCTTTGACAGATGATATAGACGCTGTTGTTATAGCTACGCCCCCAAGTACCCACCATACTATAGCTGTCGAGGCTATGAAGTCCGGTAAACATGTTTTTATAGAGAAGCCTATGACATTAGATGTCTACGAAGCAGAAGATCTTACAAAAATGGCTAAAGCGTTAGGCCTTATTCTTATGGTGGGGCATATCTTTCTATATGTGCCTGAAGTTATAAAAATAAAAGACATAATAGATTCCGGTGAATTAGGTGATATTGTGTATATTCATGCATCGAGATTAAATCTGGGAAAATTTCAAAAGGCCAATGTAGTTTCTGATTTAGCTCCACATGATATATCTATATTCAATTTTCTAACTGATGATGATGTAGTTAGGGTGCATGCAAATGGTTATGGTTTTGTGAAGAAAGAAGTAGTTGAAGTAGCTAAGATAACTTTAGAGTATTCTCGTGGTATGGTGTGTGATCTTCATCTCAGTTGGTTGGATCCTAGAAAAAAGCGAGTTACTACTATAGTTGGTACGGAGAAGATGTTAGTGTACAACATGTTAGCTGAAGAGAAAATTAAAATATATAATAAGGGTGTTGACATACAAGATACTAGTGATCATGCTGCTTATATGTTGGCGTACAGACATGGAGATGTCTATTCTCCTTACACAGAAGTGTGGGAGCCTTTACAAAAAGAATGTGAATGTTTTATAGAATGTATAAACAAAAAAGAATCACCACTCACTGATGGAGCAAATGGTGTGGCTGTAGTAAAGGTTTTAGACGCGGCTCTTAGTTCTTTAGAGACAGGTGGTTGGGTAACCCTCTAGAAAGGTAATTAAAAATATGGTTATGGCAATAGATAACGATGTTGTAATAGGTAAAGGCACTAAACTGTGGTTTCGTGATAAATCAAATATATATGGGTGTAGGATAGGTAATAATTGTAACATAGGTACCTTAGTAGAGATAAGAAAAGGTGTAATCATAGGTGATGATTGTAAGATTCAAGCCTTTACTTTTATACCTGAAGGAATTAGTATAGGTAATCGGGTTTTTATTGGTCCACATGTTTGTTTTACTAATGATAAATATCCCAGAGTTGTTGGTAAATGGGATGAATTAAAAACAATAGTGGAAGATGATGCTAGTTTAGGGGCAGGTTCAATTATTTGTCCCGGTGTTACTGTAGGGAAGGGAGCTATGGTGGGTGCAGGATCAGTTGTAACTAAAGATGTTCCGGCCTTCACATTAGTTGTAGGTAATCCAGCTAGAATCGTAAGGTTAGTACATAGTAAACCTTTCATTATCGATCTTTAATATATCTTAATAAATTAACCTTCTTAGTATAAAGAGGCTATAATTCAAATAAGATACTAGAATTACATTCTAAAAACGGAATCATGGTAAAGGAGATATGACGTTAATGATATCAGAAGTGGATTCAACTATAAGCGAAAAGGGTTGCAATCCATTCTTCGACGAGCAATGTCAGGAGAGGCAATCAAACTTGTTTCTGCCTATAGAGATAGAATCACAAGATTTAGCATTGAACTCATCTCACTTGCTATTAAAGAAAATGGTGGAGAACTCGTGGTTTTCAACTAAGCTACTTTATCCGCGGAACAAAAACTTACAGCAGACTTACTTAACATCTTGCACGTCTTCTCCTGCAGAATGCGTGTTTATAAAAAGCAAGTCTGTGAGACTTTATCCAACCAAAAGTCAAGTTAAACTCTTCAAATGCTGGTTAGATTGTTCAAGATATGTTTATAACTGGACCATAGATTTCTTAAAATCTTGTATAGGATTTAATCTTAGTTGGATGACTATTAAGAAATATGCTACAAAGTTACTTCCTAAATGGACTAAAGCAATACCATTTCAAGCCAAAGGGATTGCTATTAGAGAAGCTCATAAAGCGTTTTGGGCAGCTAAAGGTCGCCCTAAATTTAGGAGCAGAAAAAAGCCTTTACAATCTTGTTACATACCTAAATCAGCTATTTCTGATAAAGGAATTTATTCAAGAATATCCGGTAAAGGTTTAATTTTTAAAGAAGTTTTACCAGAACAACTTATGGACAGCAGATTAGTTTTTCAATATAATCAATGGTTTTTGTCCGTACCCAGTAATCACACAAATCGTGTAGCCGATAACCAAGGGCACGGAATTGTGGCTTTAGATCCTGGGATACGAACATTTCAAACTTTTTATTCTGAAACAAGTGCTGGACATATTGGGCAATATGATATTGGTAGAATTAATAGGTTGTGTTATTATTTAGACAATTTGATTTCAAGAACTTCTAAAGTTTTTGGAAACAAAAAGAAACGAATGAAACTTGCTCAAGATAGAATTCGTTTAAAGATTCAAAATTTAGTTAAAGAGTTGCATCATAAAACAGCTTATTTTTTAGTAAATAACTTCGATGTAATATTGTTACCGACATTTGGTGTTAAACAGATGAGTAAAAAAATCTAGTAAGTTAAGATCTAAAACTGTTCGTCAAATGCTAACTTGGTCCCATTATAAATTCAAAATGTTCTTGAAAAACAAGGCATTAGAGTTTGGGAAGATTGTTATAGAAGTTTGTGAAGCTTATACTTCTGTGACAGAAAGTTGGTCAGGTAAAATAGTAAATATTGGAGGATCTAAAGTTATTGGCTCGGGCAAAATAAAGCTCGATCGCGATCTTAATGGAGCTAGAAATATCTTCGTAAGATCTTTGGGAGATTCACCCTCGCTGAAGAAATTAATATCTTCAGCGTGCGTTGTTAATAATTGTTAACGAAAAAGGATCGGAGTTTAAAAGATGAGTAATACAATGTTATTTGCAGTTTGGAATAGGCCGGAAATGTTCGCTCTAGTTACAGAGAGTTTAGTGGAAGCATATAATTATTATCAGTTTCCAGATCTTAAATTTGTTTTTGCAGTTGAAGCTCCTAATGATCCTAAAGTGTTAGAGCTCATAAAGACGTTTCCATTTCCTGTAGAAGTTGTTCTTGTTAGAAACAAGCATTTTGGTTTAAGCAGAAATATATTGGAAGCCATGAAGGTGGCTATGGAAAAGACAGACGATTATGTGTTTTTCCAAGCTGATGACATAGTTGTGCATAAAACATTCTTTAAATTTTATCATACTTTAATTGAAGAGTATAAAGATAAATTTTCTGTACACAGTCTTGCGACATACACAGAAGGTGGTAACATCAATAAAGTAAACATAGGACACGCATATGATGCTGCAGGAGCATGTATTTCTAAAGAATTTTGGACAGATTATATTGCTAAATGTTCTGATGAGTCTTTTTATAGTTATAGGTCTTATTTTGTTAATAGGTTGGATGAAATGTTTAAAGAGTATTTTCCTCACCCGTATAAGTTTAAAGCTGGTCAAGGAAAGCATAACCAACAAGCAGGGTTAATAAATAGACTTGTAGATGTTGCTCTTATAAAAGAGGGTTACAACTCAACTACGGTTGATGTGGCTAGAGTACGTAATGTGGGTTTCTACGGAAGAAATAGACCTGGAAGTGGTTTAACAGGAGAAACTTTCGAAGATAGAATTAAAAATTTGAGAGAAATTATTACTGATCGTGACAGAATTTACGCTCATACAGCGACAAAACAATACAGTGATTATGTTAATTTTGATGAGCATCTGGATGATTGGGATGGGAGTATTATACTAAAATGAAATTGTCAGCGTGCTTATTGACATTCAACGAGGATAGATGGATAGATCTTTGTATAGAACATATGTACGATTACGTAGATGAAATCGTATGTTTAGACGCAGGTAGTACAGATAATACTTTATCTGTTATAAAGAGGTATGATAAAGTTCGTTATTACGTGGTCCCACAACCGTCCCCACTTAGGGGTCGCCCAGGCTGGCATGAGGGGGATAGAAGAAATATTTTACAAAGTGCGGCGAGAGGGGACTGGATATTATGTTTGGGTTGTGACGAGCTCATTGAGGACGATGCTTGGGAAAATATCCATAGCTGGTTGGACAATGACAAAATGTTAGGTTGGGGGTTTTATAGAATAAACTATATGTATAGTTTTGATTGGCACAAACCCATTCATCAACCAAATAATGGTGGAGAGGTAAGAATTTATAGAAACATTCATCAGATAAAGTGGGAGACAAATAATGCCCACAATTTCCTTAGATTTTATGAGGATAAACAATCAGCAGATAGAAATCTTATTAACAACAGTGTTCGTATGTATGACCATCCAGATGTTACTAACACAAAATATCTTATACACCACATGCATCAAATGGGGATAAGGGGCCACGAACCAGTGCACAATAGGAGAGACGAGACACCAGGTATAGTGACTGAAGAGTACGTAAAGACTCACGGGTTCCATAAAACAATAGATAATAATTATTCAAATAAAATAAAGTACCCTCAGATACTGCACGATAAAGACATAATATGAATCAGAAATTAAAAAATATAGCCGCGATAAAATATAATGCATCATTGTCCAACCCAACGTATAAATTGTTTGGTCAACATACAGATGTGGGCGTAGGTTGTTTAGCTTTAACTAAACCAGTGCACATAAGAGGTGGGTGTGAGTTTGATTTGACTGGTAATATTACCATCGGACAGCATACAGAGGTTTCTAAGTATGTTCATTTTTTTACACACAAACATAATTGGCAGGAATCTAGAAGACTTAGAAAGGATAATCAGCGAATAGAAGCGGTAGATTTGATTATAGATGGGGATGTGTTTATAGGAGAATCTGCTTTAATTATTACTGTTAGACACATAGGCCAAGGGGCTGTAGTTGGTGCTGGTAGTGTTCTAACAAAAGATGTACCTGAGTATGAAATATGGGCAGGAAATCCTGCTGTTAAAATAGGAGAACGAAATGATTGAATTATCTGTTGGTCTTCCATTTTTTAGATCTAAATATATAGGATGGGCAGCACTTGAATCTCTCTGCCTCCAAGAGAATATAAATTTTGAATGGGAACTTATTATAATGGAAGAAGCCAACGATCCAGAGGCTTTGGGTAAAGACGAAATAAGAAAATATGAGAATAGATTAAAAGCTGTGGGTTGTAAACATCTTAAGTATATTCCATTTAAAAAGTGGGTGCCTTTGGCTGTGAAACTTAAAAAATTAATAAATAGTTTTTCAGATTCAGAAGTGGCTATATGGAATCCAGACGATTATTATGCTCCTCCTAAATTATTAAGTACAGCATATGATGTTCTTAGTAATGATACAAGTATAGATTGGTTTTCTATACCCAAAACTATATTTTATAACATATCTGATGAAAAGACTTTGGTGTATGATGTCTGGGCAACTGCTCTTAGACGCAAAGATGATAGCACTGGACGAGCTTTTAAAACACCTTTACTAAAAGAAGCCACTAAATATTTCGACCAACGTAAGGCTGTTTGTGATGGTATGGTAAGAGATGCCTATAAAAAGGTTTTGAATCGCCCTATCGTCATGCATTTTGATAATACTGACAACTGGAAATGTGGGTTAAATATAAAAGGATTGAATAATGTTTCTAAGGGGCAGGAGAGGTGGTTTTGTAATATTAAGCCACCGTTATATAGCTGTGAGGTGGAACTAAAGGAATTTATTCCTGAACATGTTTTAAAAAAACTAATAGAATGTAAGAAATATTTAGAACTTCATAAAAGAGGTGTGGGGAAATGACAACTAGAATATTTATAACGGGCTGTGCAAAGAGCGGAACAACATTATTGTTAAGATTATTTAATTATTTTGATAATATTTTAGTACTAACAAGTGGTGATAGTAACGAAGTCACGTTAGAGAGGTTGATAAAATGCGAATATGAGGGGGTTATCGTAGGTAAGAGAAAATGGAATTATATATTATCAGAAGTTTTACATGATGATATTTTAAAGAAACAAGAAAAATTAATATTGGATAACGATATAAAGGTATTAAACATTGTTAGAGACGGAAGAGACGTAATTCTTTCAGATAATAAATATGTTCCTCCTAAGAGGTGGATACACTGTGTAAAACAGCGTGAAGAATTAAAGGGGATAATACATCTTGAAGTTAGATACGAGGATATAATATATAAACCTGATGAAGTTCAGAAAGAAATAGGTAGTAGTTTTAATCTTAAAAATAAACAAAAATTTTCAGAATACCCTACTGGTTTAGCTAATGAAATTTTTAATAAGAAAGGGGGTAATCTGTACAAAGCTCGTCCTATCACGGATGTATCAATTCACAAGAATTTAACGGCGTACAAGAATATCTGTAACGATAAAGAATTGCCAGAATTTGAAAAATTATTAAAGGAGCTAAATTATAAATGAAACCTATAGGACTTATAGGGGGTGTCAGTTGGACATCTACCATGGAATACTATCGCCGACTTAATAGTAATTTTGACGTGGAGATCCTCATACATAGCTTTAATTTTGCCGACATATTGAAGCATCAGAAAACAAACAACATAGAAGAAGAAAGTAGAATGTTAATAACAGCAGCCATGGGTCTTCAGAAAGCTGGTGCAGCAGTAATTCTTATATGTTCTAATACTACGAGTAAAACGTCAGAAATTGTGGCGAAATGTGTAGATATCCCTTTGGTCAACGTTATAGAAGCTACTGCTAAGCATATTCATACTTCTGGTTTTTCTAAAGTTGGTCTTTTAGCTACTACACACACAGTAAATAATAAATTATATAATAAATATCTTGGCGATGTTGAAATAATATTACCGACTACAGAACAACAAGAAGATATACATAATATAATATATAAAGAGTTATGTAATAACATTATACTAATGCCTTCCAAAATGAAATACCTATATACTATATTAGATATGTGTAATAGAGGTGTTGAGGCTGTGATTCTAGGGTGTACTGAGATCCCTTTACTTATATCAAAAGATGATTTAAATGACCTTACATTGCTAGGTTGTTCTATAGATGTTCCAATTATTGATACTATAACAGTTCACATTGACGCTTTGGGGAAATATTAATGAGACTAAACAGGTATTATAGACACAAGAAGACTGGGAAAGTGTCCCGATTAATTTTAAATTTAATAGAAGATTCAATTACACTTAAAAAGAATGCAGCAACTATCAATTTAATGGCTGGAAACACCCCATTTGAGGAGATAGAGGTTGTGACTCCTTTAGATACTTTGTCTGAAGAATATAAAGAGTTGAGTAAGGTCAAGGCACACAGTGTACCTATATCTTGGAATAAGTTCATAGATAAATGTTGGGAAACATATTTGACCGCAGTTGATAACGTGTGGGATGATGATAAATTCCATATGGTAATGCACTCTTCAGGGTACGACAGTAGAATTATGTCGTTGGCTCTGAAACAGTTGCATAAAGAAAATCTACTGTTTGTTTGCTTAGAGCCGGAGGGTTCGGTGTTTGAAAATATAATGAAGCATCAGGCTTGGTCTGAGGACAAGTACATGGTGTATAATAAGGGCATATCTTACGATGAATATTATAAGGAGGGGTTGGACTATGATTTATGTTTAAAGATAACTAATGGTCCATCCGAGAGGCCCGTTAATCCAAATGGGGTCGCTTATTATTGTTTGCAAGCTGCAGGAAAAATAGATAAGGATGAAAACATGCAGTTTCACGCAAATCAGTTTGCTGAAATTCTAAATAGCAAGGTTGTAAATTTTGAGCATTATTATAAGGAATTTTATTATTCTAGATTCAGTAGATTCTGGTCTACGTTTGATTGTAAAGTGTCAGACAATTATTTAGACTTCGACCTCATGAAGTTTATGATGGAAGCGAAGGTCTCTAATTGGCATACTAGAGACCAGCTTAGAGAAGAGATGATAAGACAAATAGATCCACATATGTTAAAATTTAAGAGGTGGACTTGGAATGAAGTTTATGGTCAGAACTTTTTTAAGTTGTCTGACAGATTACACAAGAAAGCAGTAGAGGATTACAAAAATTCTTGGTTCTATAAAAATATAGATAAAGATATAAACAGTACATCTAAATATATGGTGTCAGCAACATTTAAGTGGTGGCAAAAGTGGAGTATGGGAGCTGTTACAGACTATCTTGTTAGTAAAGGATGCAATATAAAATTTTAAGGAGAAATAAATGGATACACCTTTTGCAATATGTATGGGAACAGGAGAGATAGGTACACCTTTGTACGAATTAATCAGGGGCGTATTCAACACGTTACCGGTTGATCCTATTCATTTTCCAGGTAACGAGCTTACGACATGCAGCATCTTGCATGTTTGTATACCCGGAAACATTAGAAATTTTAATGAAATTATTATTGATGCCGCTATATATACAGAGGCATCGTTTGTGGTTGTACATAGTACTGTGGTACCCGGCACTATTGACACTATACAAGATAAATTGACGGTACCAGTTATTCATTCTCCAGTACAAGGAAAGCATGCGGGTAATCAGATGAAAAAAGATATGCTAAGATATCCTAAATATTTAGGGGTTCCTAAGACATTGACAGAGAAACAGGAAGGAGAGTTGGTAAAGTTCTTTGAGCTGGTAGGTTTTGCTGACGTTAGAATTATACGCGGTGTTGGTAATGTGGAGTGGCAGAAGGTGTTGGCTACATCTTTCTTCGGTTATATGATAGCTTGGGCCCAAGAGGTGGAGAGAATTTGTGACGAATTTAACTTAAATTATGAGGCTGTAACAGATATCTTTAAACATATAGAAGATATAATTCCGCCACATTATCCCGGAGTAATTGGTGGTCACTGTGTTATGCAGAATATAGAATTAATTAGTAAAATTCACGATTCTGAAGCGTTGGCTTTTATTAAGAAGTCTAATGATTTAAAAAAGAAACGTGATGGTGTATAACTAGTAAATAGATGAGTTTAATAATACAAAGGGGAATAAATAATGAAAGTTAATTTCGTTGATTTGGTAAGCCAGTATGCAGTAATTAAAGATGATGTACTGTCTGATACAGAGGCAGTACTTAGTACTGGTGGATTTATAGGGGCTCAAGAATTTGAAGAAAAGTTTTCAGCTTTTCATGGAAAAAAATATTGTGTTGGAGTTGGTTCTGGTACAGACGCGTTATGGCTATCTCTGTTGGCCCTAGGTATTGGTATAGGTGACGAAGTGATAGTGCCTTCTAACACCTATATTGCTTCAGCATTCGCAATATCACACACTGGAGCAACACCAGTATTTGTTGACCCTAATCCAGAAACTTATGTTATAGATGTTGATAGTATAAGAAGTGCTATTACAGATAAGACTAAAGCAATAATGCCTGTACATTTATATGGTCACCCAGTAAACATGACAAAACTAATGTCGTTTGTTAGTAGTAAAGATATATTTGTGGTAGAAGATTGTGCTCAATCTGTGGGTGCTTCGTGTTTAAATAAAAAGACGGGTACTTTTGGAGATGTCGGTTGTTACTCGTTTTATCCAGCTAAGAATCTTGGAGGTCTTGGGCAAGGAGGAGCAATAGTAACTGATAACGAGAGGTTGGCTATAATGGTTAGGGAGTTAGGGAATGTTGGTAGGTCAGAAGGGTCTTGGTTTGATTATATTCATAAAGGATTTAATTCAAGACTAGACGCTTTAAATGCCAAATTTCTTAGTAGAGGGCTTAACTATTTAGATACTTGGAATAACGCACGTGTAAATTCTGCTGTAGTGTATTCTGAACTTTTAGATGGAGTTCCTGTGGTTACACCACAATTGCCTACTGACGATTTTTATCCAGTGTTTCATTTATATGAGATAAAATGTCAATCTGAAGTTGTTCGTGATGAATTAAAAGCTTTTCTTGGAAAAAAAGAAATAGCTTGCGGGCTTCACTACCCTATTCCATGTCATCGTCAGCCTGTTTATAAGGAGTTATTTGCCGAGTGCCCTATAGCTGATGAACTGTCTAAAACCTTGTTATCGCTTCCTATACACCCAGGTTTAAAATATAGTGAGATAGTGTATGTCAGTGAGGCTATATGTGAATTTTTTGATAAGTAAATTGTATAGTTGATAGTAAGGGAAAAGGAGGTGAATTTTTTTGGATTTAAGTAATATAAAATTTATAATAAGTGAAGTAGATGGTGTAATAACAGAACACCTATCCGGTATAGGTGAGATGGGTATCACTTTATTCAAACAATTCTGTATTAAGGAATTTGAGGCAATAAACTTTATCAAAAAAGATTGGGGTTTCGCTTTTTTGTCAATTGACGCAGCTATAAGTATGTCTACATGTAAGAAAAAGAACATACCTTTCTTTTTTGCTGAGAGAAGTAAGAAAGAAATATTTAATAATATGTTGCGGCGTTATGATATTACAGCAGATAATGTACTATATATAGGAAGTATGTATTCTGACATAGAATGTATGAAGATGTCTAGTTTATCGATGTGTCCTGAGGATGCTTCACAGCAGGTAAAAAATGTGGCTGATCACGTGATTCCGGTTTATAGTGGTAATGGTGTGCTGTGCTATGTGTATGATACTTTATTTAGTTACAAACTTAGTAAGAATAGGGGTGAATAATTGTCTATTTTACGAATGGAAGTGGGTAAAATACTCCTCAGGGACGTTATAGACACTGCGTATGGTAATATATACGAAACAATTGTGTTTAAGAATGTATATAAAAATCCTGTAGTTATAGCATATATCATGACGAGAGTTGGTGGTGAGTCTATTGATGTTCGTGTTAGAAATGTTACCCAGTTAACTTGTGAAATTTTTATGCAGGAATGGGATAATGAAGAACATTCTAGTGAGTGGGTTTCTTATATGGTTATTGAGTCCGGCAAATATCTTTTACCTAGTGGTTTAAGTGTTGAAGCAGACACAACATCCATTCCTGCAACAGCTGTACATAATGCTACAGAGGGTCCAGGTAGTTTCAATACCGTCAACATTAATTTCCAAACTATTTTTTCTACAGATCCTGCATTTTTTGTGACCTTAAATACCTTCAATAATAATGACTTTATGTCTGTTTCTTCTATGTCTATTACCTCTTCAGGGGCAGAAGTATTTCAAGAAAAACAACGTACTAATAAAACTCCGGCTGATGAAATTGCTGGGTGGGTAGCCATATCAGAATTTTCTGGTGAATTACCGTGGGAAACAGTTTTTGAAACAGGGAAATTTAGTGATGGTTCTAGTGATGGGGTCGGTGACACACCACACAAAGTAACATATACGCAAACCTATAGTGAGCCTCCGATAGTTTTTTCACAAGTTAACACACTTAATGGTTGGGATGGTTCATGGGCTAGAGGGTATTTTTGGGCACTAGATTATTTTGAAACATATGCCGAAGAAGCAGACGATGGTGGGGGCATGTCGCACAATGATGAGGTATTTTCTCATTTAGTATTTGACTCGGAATTTAGTATTATATACGATGAAACTTTTGGCATCTTTACATCAGAAAAATATAGAAATATTTGTACTGTAGATCCGTATGTGTTTAAAGCGTCAGTTACTGGTGTAAAAATATATGATCTTGCTTCAGAATCTTTGGTAAGTTGTGCAACTTTTTCAGGCGGGGTAAATTCTGTTTGGGCAAATGATGACTATCTTTATGCAGCAACATCGTTTTCTGGTGTATGCAGAGCTACAATCAGTACTGTAACCGGTACTATAACATTTTCTGAGTACAAAAGTTACCCCAACATAACAGCTAACGATGTGAACTATATACATGGGTCAGGCGATTACCTATGTATATCTACAGTATCAGGTGTTGATAGAATAAAAATATCTAATGGCACTAGAGAATATCAAACATCTTCTCGTTCTAGTAAATGTTTTCAAACTAGTAAGGGTGATTATTATTATGTAGTAAACCAATTTAAAGATATACAAGGACTTGATGATAATCTTTTTTGGTGGAGTTATGGTCGAGAAGTTAATCTATCCTCAACTATTCCAGAAGATAATTATCAATTAAAATTAACAATTCCAATAACACAACCAGATAACATTTATACACAAGCTATGCAGGAGGGTATAGATGTTAGAGTAATAGATAGTAATGGACAGTGTGTTCCACATTTTATAGAGGTTTGGGATTATGTTTCTCCTGTAGATATCTGGGTAAAATTATCAAGAGGTGTAGATACATTATATATAATATATGGAAACCGTTCGGTAGTAGATACTTCTAGTGCTGAGGGTACGTTTAGATTATACGACCATTTTGAAGGTACAACACTAAATGAGGAGCGTTGGGACTTTGATGACGGGGGTTCTTCTACCAATACATATATCGTAGCTAATAGTGTTTTATCTATTAGAACAACCAGTAACGATTATACTGTTAAATTGTATTCTAATGAGGCTTTTTTTGGTGGGGTTATAGAGGCTAAAGTAAAGTATCGTACTACTGACCTTGAAGATGACATGGATTATACATTAACTTTTTTAGATAGTGTGCTTTCTTATATAGGGGTTGACGATAGTTGGCATGAATTTCCGCATTACATAAGGACTTATGATCCACAAGGAGTAAGTACTACTACGTACGGAACAAAATTACTTAGTACAGAATGGAAAATTCATACTGTAGTAGAAACGCCGGATTATCAAGCTTCTAATTATGATGGGGAGACTGTGGCAACTTCAGCAACATTGGATTCTGGTTACAGAAAAATAAGGTTTTCTTATAATTCAGGGGCTAATAAGCCGGATCTTGATATAGATTGGGTACGTGTAAGAAATTATGACCAAAACCCACCAGTTGTAGTGGTAGAACGTGGTAAAAGTATAAACGATTTATTTGATGCTGCAGAGCTTCACGCGGTATACGATAATGGAGATAGTTATACGTATAGTTCGTCTCAGAACGATGTAATATCCTCAGCATATATATCAGATTTATATGTGACTGAAAATACGTCTATTTATGGTGATGGTAATGTTATATTTTTGGGTACTTCTTGGGGAGCTTATGTTTTAGAAGAAAAACGTGGTGATGAAAGTAATTGCCGTAAAAGAATATATTTAATTGAGACTTGACAAGCTCAATTTTGTGATTATATTATAGAAGTACAATTACATCACAGGAAAAGGAATGGAGGTTTATATATGATTTTAAGACGAGAAACTTCAAGTGGGTCTAATGACCTTAATGTAGTCTATCGCCCTTGTCTTGTTACCGAGATGCTTGGTAACGAAACCAATAAGCGAATTATTAAGAATGCGTTAGACTCAGGAAAAGTTCCCCATACGCAGTTATTTACTGGAGATGCTGGGTGCGGTAAAACTACGGCAGCAAAGATAATTGCTTTAGGGTTAAATTGTGAAGAGAATGGTGTTAGTTCTAATCCATGTTTAAAATGTAAGTCGTGTAGAACTATACTAGAAGGAAATAGTTTAGGGGTTAAAGAGATTAATGTAGGGCAGTCCGGCGGAAAAGATTATGTAGATGCAATGGTAAGAGAACTTCCATTGTCTCCTTTTGATACGAGATACAAGATTTTAATCTTCGATGAAGCACACGAACTTACGACAGCCGCTAAAGATCTTCTCCTTAAGCCAATAGAAGCTGGCTATGAACATGTGTATTTCATTTTTTGTACAAATCAACCTGAAAAATTACGTAGCAAAAAGAAGGATGCTGGTGAAGCGTTTCTTGATAGGTGTTCTGTACTTAATTTTAGTAGAATACCCATAGAAAAAGTACGGGGTCTACTACAGAACATATGTGAGTTTGAGGGGTTTCACTACAATGTAGACGTGTTAGATTTAATTGCTGAGGAATCAAAAGGAGTACCACGTAATGCAATTGTGTGGGTAAACCAGGTAGCTACTGAAGGTTCTTGGCTTGTTAGTGCAGCTAAAGAAATCTGTAGTGTAATGTCAGATGAGGATGAACCTAGGGTTCTTGAACTATGTCGGGCACTTAATAAAGGTAGTTGGATAGAAGCTATCGAAATATTTGGTGGTATAAAGACAATCCCAGTAGAAACTGTTAGGATATCTGTATCTGGTTACTTTGTAAGTTGTTTGAAGAGGGCAAAGAAGTTTGGGGACGGTAAAAAATATTCAAGGGTTCTTGATATAGTCACTATACCAATTTTTGAGCAAGGAAAACTAGCAGAACATAAGTGGTATAATTACATGTTTAAAATTGTTGATACTGTTTCTGCAGCCGGAAGGAGAGTTTAATGTCAGGATTAATAGAAGATACCAAGTCGATGCTTCCACCACCTAATTATAAATATATTACCACAGAAGAAGAAGCAAGAGGGGCGATGTCTGTTTTAGATAATTACCCCATACACTCTATGGATATTGAAGCAACTGCTCTTGATCCTTATGAGGCTAGATGGACTTTGTTACAGGTAGGAATACCAGACCAGGTTTTTGTTTTTGATGTAAGACATGATACTGAGCACAGTAGTTTACACCCAGAAGTGTTAGACCCAATGCTTCAAGACCAAACAAAGGTTCGTATATTTCAGAATGCATCTTATGATATGAAAGTCATTAAAAGAAGTCGCGGGTATTATCTTGATAATATATATGATACGATGCTTATAGAGCAGTTGAGTTATCTTGGGCTTGGTTTTACAAAAACTAGTTTGGATGCTTTAGTTTTCAGACATCTTGGTTTATATATGTCTAAAGAACCTAGAAATACTTTTGCTGATTACTATCAGAAGTATAAACCTTTTCAACTAGAGTATGCAGCTAACGATGTAGTTCCTTTACAGATGATTAAAGATTTACAGTGGCCTAATATACAGAAAGAGGGGTTAGAGGGTGTTGCACAGTTGGAGTTTGAATTCTTAGTCCCGTTATGCGAAATGGAACTAAATGGAATTTGTATAGACGAGCATAAGTGGCGAAAAATGATGGCTGAAGTTAAGGATGAACGAGATAATGTTCACAGTATTATACAAGAAACACTAGCAGAATCACAGGCACAAGCTACTATGTTTGGGGTATCTCTAACTAATATTGATAGCCCTTCACAGCTTAAAAAGGCTTTAAGTAGATACGGTTTACCACTTGATAGTACTGCAGAAGAAGCTTTAAAAAAGCATCAAGGCTTGCCTGTAATTGACGCACTACTTGATTATAGGAAAGCTAATAAACTTATAAGCACTTATTCCGAAACACTACTTGCTAAAATTAATAAAGTAACTGGCAGATTACATACAAACTTTAGACAAATGGTTGCTACAGGTCGTATGAGTAGTTCTAATCCAAATTTACAGAACATACCAAAGAAGCAAAAGTTTCGTTCATGTTTTGTAGCTAAAGAAGGGTATTCGTTATTAACTGCTGATATGTCTGGTGCCGAGCTCCGTATTCTTGGTAATTTATCAAAAGATCCAGTGTTCATTGACGCATATGCTACTGGTCAGGATTTACATACACGTACTGGTTCGGAAATGTTCAAGGTTGCTTATGAGGAGGTACAGAAGCATCAACGTAACGCAGCAAAATCTGTGAATTTTGGTCTTTGCGGGTCGGAAGATACTGATATTATTACTAATTTAGGAATAAAAAAAATAAAAGAGGTTAAAGCTAGAGACAAGGTAGCACATGATGTTGGTTTTAACGAAGTAATAGATAGTGCTTTTATGGGACAAAAAGAAGTTTTTGAAATTAAAACTAAATACGGTTATACATTAGAAGTAACAGCAGACCACCCAATGAAAGTAATAAACAGTGATGGAGATTATGTTGATAAGAAATTAAAAGATTTGAATTTGAATACTGATTTAGTATGTATCAAAAATGGAGCTAACTTATTTCCACATGAAGAAGTATTTTTTGACAAGTTTGAAGTGTCAAAAGTTACTAATTATAAACATATAGATTTACCAAAAAAACTCAATTCATGTGTGGCGGCGTTTTTAGGTTTATTTATTGCTGAAGGAAGTGTGTTCAAAACAAGAGGTAGCTCAAATTATGGGGTTGTTGCGTTTGGTTTTAGTAAAGAAAACAAAGAATTTATATATAATATGGATAAATTATTTAACAATCTATTTGGCCACAGGGTATCTATCCATGATGGTAAATATAAGAGATATACGATCAATTCTGTTTTGTTTGCTGAGTGGCTTGTTACTATTTTAGACATTAAGGGGCATAACAAGACTGATGATATTGGTATTCCTGATTGTATAAAAAGATCACCGAGAAAACATCAGGTAGAATTTTTGAAGTGGTTGTTTGAAGGGGATGGTACAATTAAGAAAAACGGTAAAGGGTGTAAAATATGTTACAGTAGCAACTCTAAAAAACTTGTAAAAGATATTCAGACTGTGCTTCTAAACTTTGGGGTGTTATCATCTATTACTATAGAAAGCAGGAGTGGTTACGATAAAAATTATTATGCGTTGTCTATTATAACTGTGACTAATGAATTGTTTATGTCTGAAATTGGATTTTTAACTAAGGTCAAAAATGATAAATATATAAATCTCGTGAAGCATATTATTTCCTCTTATTTTGTGGGCCGCCATAAAGAAAGGATTAAAGATGTTGTGTTGAATAATTATGTAAGTACTCAACTAGAAAGTAGATTTAGCGAAAGTATGTGTGGTGATAACGTTGGAAATATTTACCTAAAAGAGTTGTCTAAATACGATGAATTTTTTGATTTTATATACAAAAATAATATAGTTCCATTAAAAATAAAATCTATAATGACTAAAGGTATTAAAAGAGTTTACGACTTGGCTATTGAAAACCATCAATATTTTTTAGCCAATGGTTTTATTGTACATAATTGTTATGGTATGTCCGCAGTTGGTTTATCAAAGAGATTAAAAGTGTCCAAAAAGGAAGCAGAAAATCTTATTTTTAGATATTTTAATGCCTATAAAGGAGTTAAAAAGTATTTAGATAAGGCAGGAAAGGACGCTGTACGAAATAGACATAGTACAACCATTAGTGGACGTCGACGTTACTATAATATGCCTCCTCATGACCACCCAGATCGTAGAATGATGCAAAGTAGGATAGAAAGACAGGGTAAGAACGCAGGTATTCAAGGATGTTTGTGTGCAGGTAGCGTTATTAAAGGTATTGGTGCTATAGAAAATTGTGTTGATAAGTGTGTAGAAATTAAAACAGGGTTTGGTGACGATAATGCGGTTGGTGTTTATTCTGGTAAGAAGGGGGTTTATAACTTAAAATTATCTAATGGTGTTGAGTTAGGGATTACACTTGATCATAATATACCTGTTGTAAGAGATAATAGCATTGTAGACATACCTGTAGTAGAGTTAAACGATAAAGACTTTATTTTAGTACCGTTAAACATTACTGACGGGAAAGTTACTGATATTTCTGGATATGATTATAACTGTCCTAATGTTATGGATATTAAATTGTCTTTTATATGTGGTTGTTTACTTAGTGATAATTGTTCCATAAAACGTAATCATTTTAGATTTGTTTGTCAAGAACATGAAATAGGGTTGTTTGCTAAATTTAATAACTACATAGAGGATTTATTTTGGTATCAGCCTGAAATTAAAGTATTAAATGAAGATAGAAAAACACTTTTGTATGTGTCTAAAATTAGATCAGTAATTGTATGTGAATTTATGAAACATATCGGGTTAGACTGTGTTAAACATGTAGAAAAGAAGATTCCTGAGTATTTTTATACAGAGACTGTTATTAATAAAGGTGAATTGTTAAATGGGTTGTTTTCTATTAATGGTGGAATGACTTCTAAATCAGGACCAAATTTTACTACATCATCGAAATACTTGGCTAATAGTGTGCACCAATTACTATTTACATTAGGCATCAATTCAAATTTAAAAACATATATCGAGAAAGATGAGTGTATTTACAAAATTCAGATACCAAAAAGATTTAATTATAAATTTGAACAATACATAGGATTTTCTGTGTTAGAAAAACAACGATGTTTAATTAGTGAAAACAATAATCATGAGTTTGTAGATAATAGTGTTGTCCCAGAGTTTATTCCTAAAACTATAGAAAAGGTTTTACATAGAAATTCTAATTACCTAGAAGAATTTTCTAAAGATGAAAAAGAATATTTAAGAAGATTTAAATTAGGTAAATGCTCTTTCAGTAGTTGGAGAAAATTTTATAAATGTTTACCAGATTGTAAAGAAAAAGTTATGTTATCTAAGTATTTAAATTACGATTTCTGTCATATTCGTTCTTTAAACTATAGAGGTAAAGAAGATACATACGATATGATGTGTGATAATATTCATTACTTTACAGCTAACGGGGTAATAGTTCATAATTCTAACGCTGACACAATTAAAGAGGCTATGATTATATTAGTGGAACGTCTTAAAAATTATGATGCAAAACTTATACTGACTGTACATGATGAGGTAGTAGTTGAGGTGGCAGAAGATCAGAAGTATGAGGTGGCTCCTATAGTTGCTCAATCCCTCATTGATGGTTTTGGTAAATATTTTACTACTATTCCTATGGAAACTGATACTTTGATTGGTCCAAGCTGGTTAAAAGAATCCTGTAGTAATAGACCAGATGGTAAAAACACGTGTGGCAACACGGAGATGAAATTTGTACCTCACAGTAAATTTGGAACTAAACTTGTATGTGCTAAATGCGGAGCTGATCAAGAATAGCATTGAATAAATTTACATATAAATACATTAAAGAACAATTTGAAAAAGAATGGTATACTCTCATATCAAAAGAGTATACTAACAATTATACCCATTTATTATATAAATGTCCAATTGGACACACTAATAGCATAGTTTATAGCAGTTGGCAGCAAGGTAGAAGATGCCCTAAATGTGCAAAGAATAAACGTCTTAATATAAATGAAATTAGATTGTCTTTTGAAAAAGAGGGGTACACATTGCTTTCTAAAGAGTACGAGAATGCTAAATCTCTATTAGAGTATGAATGCCCTAATGGGCATAACCATAAGACATCTGCTGATAATTTTAGACGAGGATATAGATGTCCTTATTGTAACGGAAGGCCTGTAATAACTATTAAAGAGGCGAAGGAAGTTTTTGAACAAGAAGGTTACATCCTTTTGACAAATATTTATATTAATGGTGAGAAAAAATTAAAATATAAGTGCCCTGTTGGGCATATCCACAGTGTTGGTTTGACCTCTTTTAAAAGTGGGGTACGTTGCCCAACATGTTCTAATATAAAAATGTCAGGTTCTGGGCATCCAAACTGGAAAGGTGGTATTTCTTGTGAACCTTACTGTGTAGATTGGACAAAAGAATATAAAAATTTTATTAAAGAACGTGATGGGTATAGATGTTTGAATCCAGATTGTACAAAAAGACATAAAAGATTACATGTACACCATATAGACTACATCAAAAAGAATTGCAGTATGGAAAACTTGATAACACTGTGTGGGAGTTGCAATTCAAGGGCTAATTACGAAAGAGATTGGCACCAATCTTGGTATCAATCTATATTACATAATAGATATAATTATAAATATTAGGAGAATTAATTAAATGCTAGCAAACGGATTAAAAGTACTTTACACAACAAATCACCCAGATGCAAAGATACCTACTTACGAGAAAGAGGGTGATGCTGCTTGTAGTTTAAGGGTGGTTGAAGATTATACAATTCATCCTGGGGAACGAGTTTTAGCCAGGACTGGTTTAAAGATTTCTATGGCCGAGGGGTTTGAGGCTCAAATTAGACCAAGAAGTGGTTTGGCTTGGAAAAAAGGTCTTACTGTAGTTAATACTCCAGGTACTGTGGACGGAAATTTTCGTGGAGAAATTATGGTAGCTTTGATTAACTTAGGAGAAGATGTTGTAGAAATTAAAAGTGGAGATGCTGTTGCTCAAATGAAGTTTTCACCTGTTTATGTTGGTTATTTTTTAAAAGTAGATACTTTAGATGATACAGTACGTGGTAGTGGTGGTTTTGGATCGACTGGCAGATAAGGAGGAATTATGTTTATAGACCCTTTTCAGGAAAAAATTTGGAAAGATAAGTACCAATATAATGACGAGACATTCATACAATTTTGTTATAGAATTGCTGATAACATATTTAAAGATGATAAAAAACGTCACGCAGCACTTGTAGATTTTATTAAAAATTTTCGTGGACTATTTGGAGGCAGAATAAACTCTAATATAGGTGTAGATGAAGAAGGGCTAACCTTATTTAATTGTTTTATTGAGTCTATTGTAAAAAACCCCGATTCTCTAGAAGGTATTATGGATATGGTTACTAAATATGCTATTACTTTAAAGACTGAAGGAGGTGTTGGGTTTTGTGCAAACTTTCTTCGGCCGGCAAAAACTTTAATTCGTAAAATAGGTGTTACAACGCCAGGAGCAATTAAATTTCTAGAGATATTTGACAAGACATCAGAAATAATCACAGCAGGTAGTGTTGATAAAAATGATAGTTATCAAGGAGAACCCTCAAAGAAAAGTATAAGGAAAGGGGCTACCATGGTGACTATGAACATTAACCATCCTGATATTGAGGAGTTTATCGTTGCCAAAGCAGTACCGAACAGGTTGACTAAAATGAACATGTCAGTACTTGTTACAGATGCTTTTATGTATGCTGTTGAAAAAGATACTGATTGGGATTTATGGTTCCCTGATATTAATTTTGATAAGTATGACGATGAGTGGGATGGTAACTTTGAAAATTGGGGAGATAAAGGTTATCCATTTGTCATATATAAGACTCTCCCAGCACGTGAATTATGGAATCTTCTTTTAAATAGTACTTATAATAGGAATGAGCCTGGTATTATTTTTATTGATAATGCTAGACGTATGAACAACTTGCATTACTTGAATGGTAGTATGACGTCTACCAACCCTTGTCAGCCTTCTTGGGCAACCGTGATGACTCCAAACGGTATACGTATCATGGAGAATATACATGTTGGTTCTGTAATTTGGAGTGATGATGGATGGACTATAGTGACTAATAAAGCTTCTTCTGGACAAAAAAAAGTGTATAAATATAAAACAACTGCATCTGTTTTTTATGGCACTGAAAATCATAAAATAGTTTCTGATGGCGTCAAGGTTGAGGTTTGTGATGCTTTATGTATTGATACATCTGTAGGTCGTGCAGTGTGTCTTAATACTGCTAATAAAAATTCTACTACATATAACTGGCAGTCTGTTGTTGATGGTCTGCTTATAGGAGACGGGTCTGTTCACAAGGCGTCCAATTCTTTAATTTATTTATGTGTGGGAAAAAATGATAAAGACTATTTAGATAACTCATATCTCAAAGACTTTATACTTGCACATCGTTCTGGAATAGATGACTATGCATATACAGTTAAAACAACACTTGAATCAAATGAGTTACCATTAACTTTTAAACGTAGAGTACCTAAAAAATATTTTGAAGCTGGCGGAGTAGAAGCGTGTTCGTTCTTAATGGGGTTGTTTTCAGCTAATGGTACTGTTATAACAAGAAAGGGCTCAATGTCAGTTAGATTGAAGGCCGCATCGAAGGCTCTTGTTGAGGATGTGCAGGTTATGTTGTCTTCTTTAGGTATAAGGTCTTTTATAACGACTAATAAAAAAACTAAAGTTAAGTTTGACAATGGAGAATGTGAGAATAGAGAAAGTTATGATTTGGATATAATAGAACACACAGTTTCTTTTCAGAAAATAATTGGTTTTATACAGAATTATAAAAATGAGAAGTTGACTTTAATAAACAAAAGAAAGTTCTCTACAAAAGAAAAAATTTCTTTTGAAGTAGTAGAAAAAGAATTTATATCTGAAGAGGAAGTTTTTGATATAACTGTTGATAATGATTCTCATACTTATTGGACTGGTGGGTGTAACGTTTCAAATTGTGCGGAGGTGGTTGGACACACAGGTCCTGAGTATTATAACGGTGAGCTTATTGAACTTGGTGATGTATGTAACCTCGGATCCATTAATCTCACTAAATACTACGATATTACAGAAAATAAATTTAGTATGGATGAGTTTAAAGAAGACATAGATCTTATGATAAGGTCTTTAGATAATGTAATAGAAATATCTAATTATCCACTGAAGATGTATGAAGACGCTGCCAAATTAAAAAGAAAAATAGGGGTTGGTTTAATGGGCGTAGCCTCGCTTATGATGATGTCTAATATACGGTATGGAAGTAAAGAGTGTATTGATTTGTTAGAAGTAATTTTATCAGAATTCATTAATCAAGCGTATAGATCATCAGCCATACTCGCAAAAGAGGTAGGTCCTTTTCCTTTGTGGGATAAGAAAGCGTTACAAGGTGGATTTATTAAACACAGTGGAGTATTAAAGAAGGATACACTTGCTCTTATTAAGAAACACGGATTGCGGCATTCTGCTGTATCTGCCATTGCACCAAACGGTACTTTATCAATTGTGGCTGGTAATATTTCTGGTGGGTTGGAACCTATATTTGCCAAAGAGTTTACTCGTTGGAATAGGATTGAAGGAAAAAAGGTAGATTTTGAATACCCAAACATACATAAAGGTGAGTGGTTCGAGACTGATTATCTTAAAGAACAGAGGGTAGCTGATGAAGTTATTCTTATATCTGAGGACGGTAAACATAGGGTTGATAAGAACAGCGGTTTGTGTAAGAATGTAACTATAATGGATTATGGATATAAAGCGGCTTTAAAGGCCGGGCACAACGAATTCGCTTGTGCTACAGAGTTAAGTATAGACGAGCATCTCGCTGTATTAAAGGTTTTTTCAAAGTATATTGATCAGTCATGTAGTAAATGTATATCTCTAGACTCCAGAATTAATACTGACAAAGGATTGGTTAAGTTAGGAAGTTTGTCTGATAATAGAGCAGTAGACACTTTTTGTGATATTGATTCCAAAGTGTTGGTACCTACAGAGAAAGGGCTTAAGCCTGTGAACCAGTTCTATTATAATGGGGAAGTATTAGGTAAAGAAGTAATAACCAAATCTGGGTTAGAATTGACTGGTAGTAATCAACATAGGATTAGGGTATTAAATAACATTCACGAGTTGGAGTGGAAACGGTTAGATAGTTTAGTTGTAGGAGACTTGATAGCAGTTAAGCTAGGCAAGGATATTAGTTCAGAAAAAACTATTAGTCGTATTGTTGGTAAGAAGTTTAGTTATGACACTAAGAGGTGTAAACATATAACTATTCCTACACAATTAACTAAAAATTTATTATGGTGGTTAGGTTGTATAGCTGCTGATGGTAACATTAACAGTGTCGGAGTACATTTATCCCAAGTATCTGGTATTGCTCTAGATAAATTTATCAGAGTTTCAGAAGAACTATTTGCAAGAAAGCCAGTTATAGTCAAAGATCATAGAAGAGATAAGTTATTTACAGCATCAATTAATTCTAAGGTTTTAGTTGAGTGGTTTAATTACATAGGGTTTTCTAAAGAAGAATTATCAGAAATTGTATTCGCGGCTCCGAAATTACTTAAGAAGTCTTTTGTTGAGGGGGTTACTTTAGATGGGTACGTTACTGATGAGAGAGTTTGTTTAAAAACCGATAAAACTGAACGTTTTATTATGGATTTACAACTTATTTGTAACACTATTGGTATTCCAACTAGAATTACAAAAAAATTCAATACACATTATGAAAAGTTTTATTATAACTTGTTTGTTTACTCTGATGGGGTTAACAAATTATCATCTTTTGTTTTTCCTGAGGAACATAAACAGACTAAACTGTTGAAGTTATTAAACGGTAATAAAAATTATAGTAGAAAATCTTTTATAGATTATGGGTGTAGACTTCCTATAGATGATGTTATGGTTCAACGTGTGTCTGACGTGGAAAAACAAGTGTTTAAGTCTAATAAACTATATAATATTTTTCATAGAATAACCAATGATGCTAAAGAAAGCAAGTCTCTAACAATGGACCAGCTTTTAGCAGTTTATACATTTAATAATACAGTACCGAAAGCATTAAATAATAATTATTTATTTACAGCGGTAGAAAGTGTTGAAGATAAGAAAGTAATTACGGCCGATATTGAGGTTAAAGACGAGCATAATTATATTGCTAATGGTTTTATTTCTCATAACACCATTAATCTTCCTGCTGATATTGGTTTTGAAAATTTTAAGAAGTTGTATGGCGAAATTCATGGTTACGGTATTAAGGGTTGTACGACATACAGAGCAGGTACTTCAGTAGCCGTGCTTGAGACACAGAAGAAAGAAAAAAATAAATCTATTAAGGAACAGCAGAAAGAATTTCTAGATGTTTTTAAAAATCAGGAAAACGGAGACACTATAGTTCAGAATGTTAGTTTGCCAGAACAGTATCCAGCTAAAGGTTTTATTTTAAAATCTGATGGTGGAAAAAAATGGTATATTCACGTAGCTTTTAAAGATATACAATGTACTCAGCCATTTGCAATTTTTGTAAATACTAATAATAGGGAAGACAATGTTGTTACTTACAATGCTCTTGAAATGATGGTAAATGTTGCTAAATCTAAGGGTATTAGGGGAGATTTAATTGAAGAGGTTCAGCGTAAGTATGGTTATCAAAAAAATCCTGTAAAAATTTGTAGGATGCTTGGATTCCTTCTTAGGCATAACATAGATGTGTACACTATTGTTATGGGTTTAGATGGACTAGGTACAGCTCCAGGGACATTTGTATTTAGAATTAAAAAATTTCTTTCGCAATTTGTCACTAAAATTGGAGACCCATTATTGTGTCCTGAATGTGGAGAAATAGCCATAGTTTTTGAAGCTGGCTGTTTTGAGTGTAAGAACTGTGGGCATTCTAAATGTTAGGAGGTAGTTATGCGATTAGGATTTGATTTAGATGAAGTAGTGGTAAATCTAACAGCTGAGTTTGAAAAGTATATAGAACTTAATTACGGTATTGTATGGCCTATAGATTATTTTGTTCATTACGATTTTGCTAAGTGTAAATTTCATGACGATTCTGATTTGAATAAAAGGATTATAGAGGACATGCTAGTTACAGCAAATGATCCTGATTTTCAATTTCAAGCAGAGCCTTTAGAAGATGCTAGAATGGTGTTACAGAAATTAAAAAAAGTAGGTCATAAATTATACTTCATTACCTCTAGGCCGGTACAGAATCAACCATTAACGTTTCGTTGGCTTCGTAAGAATGATATACCGTTTGACGGTCTTAAAGTAATAGGCCATAAAGAGCCTAAAGGCTCTTACGGTATGCGACTTAATCTTGATATGTATGTTGATGACTTAGAGAGGCATCTTAAATCTATGTTGAATTATAAAAAAAGATGGAGAAAAGGACTTTTATTACTTGACAAGCCCTGGAATCGTACTTACATTGATGGTAGTAGATTTAAGAGAGTAAATAATTGGAAAGATATTTTGAGGCATGTTGGTGTGCAGAATAGATAACAACTAAACCCACCAGCCCTGTTTTTTTGGGCTGGTGTGTGGTTGGAATAATTGTTAAATAAATTACTTATAAACCTTGACAATAGAAAATTATGTATTATATTTAGTTATACGCAACAAAAATATATAGGAGGAGTCCATGATGAAAGTAAGATGTGGTGTTTGTAGTAATGAAAAAGTTGGTTTCTGTTCGATTAAAAAGACTAGAATTAAACCTAACAAGTCACGTAAGTGTACTGCTTATGTTTATGATGAATCTAAGGTTAAAACTAGACAAAGTATCCCATCAATTAAGTTTGGGTATAATGAACATCGAGAACAAAAACAACTTATGAAAGAGGAGCGGAATGCTTTAAAAGTCGCAAAAAAACAGTTATCGTTAGACAGTACGTTTGATGAACAAAGTGCAGCTGATTTTGCAGGAAACCAAAAACACCCTTTAACTGGTGACCTGAGTAGGTTTACGACTACTGCAGTAAAGAATGAGGAATAGTGCAAGGAAATTAATGGAGATATCCAAGGTAAAAGAAAAAAGAAAAACAACGATTTATCCAACATATGATTTAGAGAATCTTACTAAGGGTAAAGGTTATAAATATATAGTAGGGACCGATGAAGCTGGGCGTGGTTGTGGTGCTGGTCCGGTAGTAGCGGCTGCAGTGCATATACACGAGGATATATTACCAGAGCTCTTAGGAAAGGTCAATGACTCTAAAAAGATGTCTCATAAACGTCGTGAGGTTATGTATGAGTTTATTAATGAGCATTGTAACGTTGGTGTTCAAGCTATAGAAGCAGAAATTATAGACGACATAAATATTTTAGAAGCCACGAAAGTAGCTATGCGAAGTTCGGTAGAGCAGCTAGAGTATTATGACTATATACTAGTAGACGGGCCAGTAGATTTGACTAAACATATTGTTGGTATCCCAACTCAACAGATCATTAAAGGTGACACTAAATCAGTTTCAATTGCAGCAGCATCAGTTATAGCCAAAGTGACTCGTGATAGAATTATGGACGATATACACAATATATATCCGATCTATAATTTTCGTAAAAATAAAGGGTATCTAGTTCCAGAACATCTTAAAGCATTGGAGCTATACGGTCCGTGTAATTTTCATCGTTTTTCTTTCAGAAGAGTTGGTAAATGAGTATAAAAAACATGACGTTAGAGCAACGAAACCAGCAGAGCCAGATTACGAGCAAGTAAACGAATTGGTAAAAACCATTATGTGTAACTACATCAATAGGAACTAGTGTGTAAGTGTGTGGTAGAATGAGGTTTCCAAGGTTCTGGAGAATTGGATAGGGCCTCTAAACAAAATTCTAATATTGTACTATAATATTAGCAAGTCGGTAGGTCTAAACCAGAACAGGAGGTGCAATATCATTAATATAATTAAACAAAAACATAATACTATCTACTATACATGTAGTTGTGGGGCACAAGGGATGTGTTCTTTCAAACCTATGAACCATGATGCAGCTATTGTAATAGACATAAAGTGCCCAGCTTGTGGTGGGACAGAGAGGATGACACTTTTACAATATAGTTCTGAAGAGACTAAAGAAAGCCTTTTAAATAATTTAGATAATATTGATTTGTCATGGGTCCCAACACTTAATCAAGAGATTTAGTATGGAGATTGTTAAATATGGAAATGATTATTGATGATGTATTTCGTAGCACTCACAATTTATATTTCAAAGGTTTACCTGAGGAAACAGTTTTAAAAAGAATTAACGAAGTATTTAATAGTTACGATCCTGAAATGGTAATTGATGTAATTAATATTATTAAGACATCGATAGCTATTGGAATAACTTATAGTGATTGTTATGATAAGATTGTGGTTGCAATTATCGATAGGTTCCCATCAGACGATAATATAGATATTTTTGTTCTAAGTTTAACCATGAAAGTTTTAATAGCTATGGGTGATGGTGGTATTGAAAAACTATTATTTAAATCTAGGGATATAAATAAGGAAGTTGCTGCTAAATATTTTAGGGTACCTCTTAAGAAAGTATCTAAAGATATGATAAATGAAGTTCTAGACGCTTCAGATAATTTTACAAAGAATTATTCTATAAATGATGAGCCTGTTGAAAGTTGGGATGAATATTTCTATAATGTTTGTAGACAAGTTGCACGTAATTCTAAGTGTTTGTCTCGTCGTATAGGGGCTATTATGGTGTGGGATAAGGGGATTATTAGTACAGGGTATAACGGCCCACCTAGAGGTGTACCAAGGTGCGATATGAGATGGAAAATTGATAAGGAATTCGTTGAGAAGTATAAGGAAAAGACTGGTGGTTGTAAGCTAGAAGGAATATGTCCTAGGTACGCTATCGGGTTTAAATCTGGGGCTGGATTAGAGATTTGTCCTGCAGGCCACGCAGAAAGAAATACTTTAATTAACGCTGCTAGAAAAGGTATTAAAACTAAGGGGGCCGCTTTATATATGACGTGTGGTATTCCATGTACACCATGCCTTGTTGAAATTATCAATGCTGGAATAAAAGAAATAGTTGTAATATCACTAAAGACATATGATGAAACGTCTATGTATCTTCTAAATCAGAGTAATTTAGGGGTTAGATTGTTTAATTTTATAAAATAATTGAACAGTTTTGGTTCTTTGTACTATAATAGTATTAAGGGCACGTCGCCCATAAGAATATTAGGAGGAGTTTAAAAATGGCAGAAAAATTTTATTTTGATTTTCATCAGATACCCCAAGTAGGGGTTGATGAACCAGAACTGGAGGGTGATTACGCTCGTGCTGATGGTATGTATGGTAAGACTGTTATCAGACGCCCTGTTGCAATGAAAATTTCTAACTTTGGATCTTTGGAAGTAAGTAATCGTTTGGGATGGGACTACACAAGAACTGATACCATGGCTTTTAAGGCTAAAGGTGAGCTGGAAGACATCAATGTCATTACAGCAGACACTGGTATAGGAAGTAATGTACGTTTGTTTGGTGTTACAGTTAATCATAACCCATATCTATGGGGTAACTCTGTTAAGTACACCCGTGATGACCAGTTTATAAGAATGACTATGTCCAAAGACACAGGTTCTTCTACTGCTGCAACTCAGGTTGACTTGCCTAAGTTTGATATTATGGATGAAAACGAAAGAACAGCTGAAGGTATTTTAGCTACATCTAATTATGCTATGAAGAATTGGCCTTCTGAGGGTTGGAGATCGTTTGGTGGTAAATATGACTTCTTACCTTATGTTGGGTAACGGATTAAATAATCAAGTCAATAACTCCTACCCTAAAGGGATAGGGGTTTCCTTGTCGATTTTTTAGGAAAAACATTATCAATGAATAATTTTTGCAACTGTAAAGATTGGTTTGAGTTGAAAGACAATAATAGATCTATTGTAAAGTGGGACCCGGCCTATGGCTGGGTCTTAAATTGGATAGAATTGACTGAGGATGATGGTTATACCCAAGTTCATAGGTACGGTATACCTATTAAATTTTGCCCTATGTGTGGCTGTCCAGTGAAATGCCCATAGATTAAAAAAAATCTGTTGGTTTTCTCTGACATCTTTTATAAAGAATTCTTAAGGACTGATAAATGAGTAACAGAGATGAAAAGAGAACTGACAAAGTCACCCTAGATATAGAATTCAAAGATCTAGTAGATATGGTTTCTAGGTCTAAAGCCCCGCTCATATCCGGAACTTATTCTAACCATATGATAGAAGGGGAGGAGCTTAAAAAAGCATGGTTCCAACATGTACTAATCAGTATGGAGAAACTAGGGGACACCATCCAAGAAGTACGTACAAAGGATTTAGTAGCACTAAGGAAAGAGCTTAAATCGGAATTTCAAAAGGACATACAGCGAGTTGAGGCTAACGTAATCAAAGACGAAGATGCCTTTGAGATTTATAAGAAAGAAACTATTAAACCGATTCACGATAAGTTAACAGTGCTTGTTACTAGACTAGCAACGTGGAGCGTGTTAGCTGGTTTTATTGGTAGCGGTTTAATGTGCTTGCTTATGTACTTGGCCAAGGAATACTTCTTTAAAGGAGGACCGTAAGGGAAAATTAAATATGATTGATGAGCTAAAAAAATTAAGAGAATTAACTGAAACTCTGACAGGAAATGGTTATTTACGAGATCAAGCTGAAGAATGGGAATACGCTTTGGACGCTATTCCTAACCCTATTTACATCATCAACCATAAGTTTATGATTAAGTTTGTTAATAAGGCGTTTGTAAAAAGATTTAGTGTTGAAAAAAAAGATTGTTTGGACAAAACATGTTACTATTTTATTACAGAACATGAAGCAGGGGATATACCTGAAGATTACATAAATGAAATAGTTATGGACTCAGAGCCTTTACTTAAAGAAAGGTATATAGAGAAATTAAACGGGTGGTTTGACATAAACAGATCTCCTATTTACACAGTTACTAATAAATTTCTTGGTTATATATGTGTGTTACAGGATGTTACTGATAAAAAACTAGCGATAGATAAATTACATCTGTTAGTTGGAAGTGAGTTAGTAGAGAGTAGATAAATCAACTTTATACTTAAGAGTATAACGGTTATAAGAGGTGCGTAAAATAAGAATTTTAATACTTGAAGATGACGGATTTAGGGTACGGTTTTTTATAGAACGTTTCGGTCACCATGAATTAAAAATAACAGAGAATGCTAATAACGCTATTGAATTTCTTAAAGAATTCACATTCGATTATTTATTTCTCGATAATGATTTAGGACAAGGTAATGGTGAGGGTATAGATGTGGCCGAGTTTCTGCACCATAACACAGAAAATCCAAATAACTACGCTATCACTATTATCCATTCATGGAATCGGCCTGCTACAGATCAAATCAAAGCACGATTACCTAACGCAGTGGCCGCTCCGTTTAATACCGAACATTTTAATAATTTAAAACTTGACATATAGGATTTAGTGTTTATATTATATTGACGTTAGGATTTACTAGATAATCTAGTGATCCATACTACCATTAGGAGGGGTAATGTCAGAGGAATTCGACAATTGTGCTAGGAACGGTGGCAAAATAAGGACAAAGAAGTTAAAGAATAATAAATACATACGTACTTGTTATGATAAAGATGGTAACTCGTATACCGGAGAAGTTATGGATAAAAAGAAAAAATCCAAGGCTAAAAAATTTCATAAAAGGAAAGGCGGGCCAAAGGATTTGAATGAATCGTTGTTGGGATTGAAGAAGTATTACGATGAGTGTTACCATAATTAAAAGGAGGGGCCCATGAACAGATTTATAGAAATTGACGATGGAGTTGTTGAAGTATTTTTAGCCATTCTTGAAGAACGTTTTCCTAGTTTGGCACAATTAAAAATTAAATTAGTTTTTGATACTAAGAAAAGAATGAAACAGGGTGAGATTTGTTTGGCTAGTACTGAATTGGCTAATGAAAAGATTAAATTCTTTTCTAAAGATGATGTTGCTATTGAGGGTTACGATATTGTAATTGTACTTGATATGAAGGCTTGGGGATTAGCTAGTGCTGAAGACCGCAAACGTATTATGTCTCACGAACTTCGTCATGTACTTATTACAGAAGAAGGGAAAGTCAAGATACTTCCACACGATATTTCTGACTTTAGAATTGAACAAAAACTTAATCAAGAAAACCCAGACTGGTCATTTAAACTTGTAGTACTTGTGGATGATATTTATAAGCAAGAAAAAGAAATGGTAAAACAGGGTAAACAAACTAAAAAGGGAGGGTAGTAATGACAGACGACATTCAAAAAGATAGTGTAGTTGATTTGTCTGATTTAACTCCAGAAGAGCAGGAAAGTGCTTGGGAAGACTGGGTAAGGAATGAAGTTAATTCAGCCTTAGATATCTATTTACCTATTTCTAAAATTGGACATGTTAACCTTAGTTATAGTGCTGTTGTTTTAGAGCAGACGGAAGCTGGACCAGTGTTCAGTGACAATTTGAAAGACGCTGTAATGATCTCTTTGGTCTTTGATTTTAAAGATCCAGTTGATATTACGAAACCTAGAATTAACGATGACGATGAAGAAGTTGTTCCAGACGAACCAGGCACAGAATAGGAGTGATAGATGGCAGATGGACTGATCTACTTCATTGATGGTGAGCTTGTTGCCAAACATGGAGAAGCACACGTATACAAAATGAACGAAGAGCTTTTTCTTGAAATCGGACCTGGGCATACACTCTGGGCGTTGGAGAGCGAGCTTAAGGACTACATAGTACAGCTAGATGATCTTCCAAAGGGGCGTTACTTGGAGATCGGCTTAGGGTTAGGGGTTGTATCACGGTACCTATTAACATTCCCACAGGTAGAACATCTTACTACTGTAGAAATTAATCCAGACGTTGTTGCTGTCCATGCTAAAATTAAAGAAGAGGATCGTAACCTAATTCGGACATACGATCCAGAAAGGCATAGGATTCTTAATGCAGATGGTATTTTATACGCATATCAAACCAAACAAAGATATGACTTTGTTTTTATAGACTGTTACGATTGTATTGATGAAGAAACTTTACCTTTAATAGCAGATATGTATGCTGCATGTTCTAGAATTTTAAAACCTGGCGGAAAGATTACAGCATGGTTAGATAAATATACCCCTGAACCATATTACACAGCATTTGAACGAATTAAGTCACAGTATCAGTAACGTAACACGTATGAAGTTAGGGGAGTAGCTTCTCTCCACAAAACAATTGGTAGAAGAGTCTATTAAAATCCCTGGCATGGATTTAGATTTATAGCCTTAACTGAGTATACAAAATAGGAGAATAATATGTCTTACAAAATTTCAGGAAGTATCGGTACAGATAGTAGAATACTGGTTTTCGATGAAACCACTGGCACGATAACTGGAAACGAATTAGTTTCCAGTGGAGAATACGAAGTTCTAGATGTTGGCGAAGGGGCTAAAACTGTTTTAGCTAGGAAAAGTGACGGTGAAACGATCGGTTACGGGAATATTTCACCGATATTTTACGAGGGCTCCGGGTTACTATATACTTTGGATAATCCTAATCCGTATGGTACTTCTACAGATGATTATTTCGGTATGAGTACCGCTATTGATGGAAATAATTGCATAGTAGGTGCTCGTGGAGAAAGTAATAATATTGGAAAAGCATACATTTTTGACGTAACTACCGGAAATTTATTACATACTTTAGATAATCCTAATGCTTATGGTACTTCTTCTGGTGATAATTTTGGTATTAGTGTTGCCATTTCTGGAAATAAATGCATAGTTGGTGCTAATTATGAGGATGATGCTGGTGGTGGTAATTCTGGAAAAGCATATATTTTCGACGTAACTACCGGAAATCTTTTACAAACTTTAGATAATCCAAATGCTTATGGTACTTCTCAGGACGATCGTTTCGGTTATAGTGTGTCTATTTCTGGAGACAGGTGTATAGTAAGTGCTTTAAGAGAAGACGATGCTGGTGGAACAACTTCAGGAAAAGCTTACATTTTCAACGTAACTACCGGAGCCTTATTGCAAACTTTGGATAATCCTAATGCGTACGGTACTTCTGCAAGTGATTATTTCGGTTGGAGTGTTTCTATTTCTGGAAATAAATGTATAGTAGGTGCCATTTTGGAAGACGAGGCTGGTGGTTCAAGTCCTGGAAAAGCTTATATTTTCAACGTAACTACCGGAAATCTATTACATACTTTAGATAATCCTAACGCATACGGTATTTCTGCAGGTGATCAGTTTGGTTACAGTGTCGCCATTTCTGGGAATAATTGTATAGTGGGTGCTCGTTATGAAGATGATGCTGAGGGTAGTCAGTCAGGAAAAGCATATATTTTCGACGTAACTACCGGAAATCTTTTACAAACTTTAGATAATCCTAACGCATACGGTACTTCTGCAACTGATTGGTTTGGTTACAGTGTCGCCATTTCTGGGAATAATTGTATAGTGGGTGCCCATGGAGAAGATGATACTGGGGGTACCACTTCAGGAAAAGCCTATATTTTCGATGTAATTACTGGAAATTTAGTACGCACGTTAGATAATCCTAATGCGTACGGTACTTCTGCAGATGATTGGTTTGGTAATAGTGTCGCCATTTCTGGAGATAATTGTATAGTAAGTGCTCATTATGAAGACGACACTAGCGGAACAAACTCAGGAAAAGCATATATTTTTGCTGTTTAAAAAGAAATGATTCAATGAAAATATATAAATTAGATTTACATAGAATGCTCCATAGGGACGTAAGAAGAACAGTTATAAGATTTATTGAGGAACATTGGGGAAAACAAACTGAGCTAGAAATAGTTACAGGTAACAGTGCTAAAATGAAAAGTATAGTAATCGATGTTTTAGACGAATACAAATTAGATTACCAAATAGGCAGACCACTAGATCTTAATAATAAGGGGTACATAATTACATGGATAAGATAATTTGTGTAAAAACTTATTGTAGAGGAAAGTTAGTTACTAGTAAAATTTTTGAAGATATTCCGTTGGAATATTGCACAGAGAAAGCAGAGTTTTTGGAGAACGGTATGAGAATAGTAATTTATACTGCACCTAAAAATTTAAAAAGATTATTAAAGACGGTACAAATGTAAATATAATGTGTTTTAGAAAAAAAAATACTTGACAAATGGAAAATATGTATTATATTATAATCTAATGTGGGAGCGACTTCTATCGCTTCTGTAACTAAGACAAGGGAGGTATTTACTATGTTTGGAGAAATTGTAGCATTAGTTATTGGTGTAGCAGGCGGAGCAATCGGAATGTTTTTCGTGGCTAAGAACAACGAAGAGAAGTTTACCGCTGCTTTAGGTATTGATTTCGAGCGGATGGTCAATGACCTGCTAGACAAGACCGAAGTCGATGAAAAAGTTAAGAAATTTATCGACGATGTTAAAGCAAAGTTAAAAAAGTAGCTTGACAAACTGAATTTCAGTATTATATTATAAATCGGCTGGGGGCAAAAGTTCCCAGACCCAAGATAATCCAGGGTAGCTCAGCAGGCGGAGCAGACGGCTGTTAACAACCTCGTCGGAGGTTTGAATTCTTCTCTCGCAAAAGATAACAACACTGGGGCATGGTGTAAAGGTAGCACACAAGGTTTTGGTCCTTGAAGTCTGGGTTCGATCCCTAGTGCCCCAGCCATTAGAGAAAGAATTGTTTAAGACAAAAGCGAGTATCGTCCAGTGGTAGGACCTCAGCTTTCCAAGCTGATGACGGGGGTTCAAATCCCTTTACTCGCTCAATAAAATAAAAATACTGTATGATTTATAGGAGAATAGATGGTAAAACGAATTAATATGAACGATATAGCCCGTGTTGTTGCTTCAAAAGAAGGTGGTAGTGTTGAAGTAAACATTGCCCAAATTAAAGAGGTCATGAGAATTTTTCTCGAAGAACTTTCTGTTTATGAAGATGATGAAATTCTCGAAGTGGTTAAACGGTATAGAAAAGAGGAGTAAAATAATGATTTATAGATTAATTTTATCTTGCGGAGGTAGCCCCATGACGTAAAACCCCTATAAAGGAGGTGATAAGTCATGGGTGAACATAAAAGCGGTAAGAAAAATCGCAAATACGGTCGGTCTGACCGTAGACCTTCGCACACTCGTTATAACATGGAAGAGCGTTGGGCTAAGAATAAAGCACGTCGTATCGCTAAACAAGCTCGTAAAGAGGCGAAAAAACATGCTAAACTAGCTCACAAGAACGGATAATAACCTTTTACTATGGGGTCTCCTCTGCTTTAGGGGGCCCCTTGTTTTAAATTTTTACTTGACAAACGAAAAAGAATGATTATATTATAAAAAGACTCGGGATGTAGTCGCGGGGAGCGACGCCTGCTTTGGGAGCAGGAGGCGGTGAGTTCAACTCTCGCCATCCCGACAAATTTACACAGGAGTCAGCACAATAGTTACATATATTTATTTTAAATGTACTGTTTTTTACACTTGACAAATGGAAAATATGTATTATATTAATAATGTAACTTATTTATAACTGAGGGAGTCCTTTGTTGGATTACCTTTACAAAATACGGGGGTGAATTGGATTCGACGTGGTGAAAGAAGCTAAAGATTCGATGCGTAGACGGTACAGACTACGTAAAAACTGTGCAAAAATTATAACTTGCAATTCTATACTTGATTATGCCTGCGAAATGCTTGAGGCTTCTAAGCCACATAGCGTCAATGGCAACGTTATGGCAGCTATTTAGTAGTTGCCATGGGGTTTGTGAGAACCTAGCAACAGAATCTCACACAATGTTTGATATTAGTAATCTAACACAGTAGGGTATCAATCCCCTTAATGATTGATTGGTGGAGGCCAGCTGTTTTGGCCCTATTATCATCGTCAACCCTTTAGAAGAATCATTGCGGACGCGGTTTCGATACCGCCACCTCCACATAACAAATTAACTTACATTTAGGAGATTAACATGTCTTATAAAATTTCAGGAAATATCGGTACTGACAGCAGAATACTGGTTTTCGATGAAACCACTGGTACAATAACTGGAAACGAATTAGTTTCCAGTGGAGAATACGAAGTTCTAGATGTTGGAGAAGGGGCTAAAACAGTTTTAGCCAGGAAAAGTGACGGTGAGACGGTTGGTTACGGGAATATCTCACCGATATTTTACGAGGCTTTCGGATTACTTCATACACTGGATAATCCTAATAAATACGGTACGTCTGAAAGTGATTATTTCGGAGGTAATGTCGCTATTTCTGGAAATAAATGTATAGTAGGTGCTCATGCTGAAGATGATGCTGGCGGTACAAGTTCAGGAAAAGCCTATATTTTCGACGTAACTACCGGAAACCTTTTATATACTTTAGATAATCCTAATGCATATGGTACTTCTGCAGGTGATTATTTTGGTTACAGTGTCGCTATTTCTGGAGATAAATGTATAGTGGGTGCTTTTCATGAAGATGATACCGGCGGTACAAATTCTGGAAAAGCCTATATTTTCGACGTAACTACCGGAAATCTTTTACATACTTTAGATAATCCTAATGCATATGGTACTTCAACAAACGATTATTTTGGTACTATTGTCGCTATTTCTGGAGATAAATGTATAGTGAGTACTTATGCAGAAGACGATGCTAGTGGAACAACTTCAGGAAAAGCCTATATTTTCGATGTAATTACCGGAAATTTATTACATACTTTGGATAATCCTAATGCATATGGTACTTCAACAAACGATTATTTTGGCGGGGCTGCCGCTATCGATGGAAATAAATGTATAGTGAGTGCCAATAGTGAAGACGATGCTGGCGGTACGGATTCAGGAAAAGCCTATATTTTCGACGTAAGTACCGGAAACCTTTTACACACTTTAGACAATCCTAATGTATATGGTACTTCTGCACAGGATTATTTCGGTATGTCTGTTGCTATTTCTGGAGATAAATGTATAGTTAATGCTCCTTACGAAGACGATGCTAGTGGAACAACTTCAGGAAAAGCCTATATTTTCGACGTAACTACCGGAAACCTTTTATATACTTTAGATAATCCTAATGCATATGGTACTTCTGAAGGTGATCGTTTCAGTAGCAGTGTAGCTATTTCTGGAGATAAATGTATAGTTGGTGCTCAGTATGAAGACGAGGCTGGAGGATCAAGTTCTGGAAAAGCCTATATTTTCGACGTAACTACAGGAAATCTTTTACACACTTTAGACAATCCTAATGTATATGGTACTTCTGCACAGGATTATTTCGGTATGTCTGTTGCTATTTCTGGAGATAAATGTATAGTAGGTGCTTCCGCTGAAGATGACGCTGGTGGAGACTATTCAGGAAAAGCCTATATTTTTGCTGTTTAGTAAACAGTTTTTGTTGACAAAATAAATCTAAGTAAAGGTTTATTAAATAATTTAAGTATTATTAAAAGGAGAAATGACAATTTTTCCAGGATTAAGGTCGTTGGTTCTTTTGTCATAAATAACCTATGGATTTTACAATACTTGGTCCGAGTGATGGTCAGCTAGCAGATAATAAATCTGATATGACAGATTGTAGATTTGGCGGTATCAGAGAGCACAGTGATGTAGCTGACACAAAAGATTACACTAAACGTACTGGAGGAGCTCCAAACAAAGAAGAGAATCCGGTAGATGAGGTCGCTAAAGATGTTGATGAGATGACTGAATCTGAAGCACGTAAGCGAGAATTTAGTCGGCGTGAAGAGACATCTAATGTACAGAAAAACAATGAAGCGGATTGGCAGGTTAAATCTGATTCAGATAACCAACCTCTGGAAAATACAGATGCGTTTGAGCCTGATCCTTCAGATCCTAATTTTCTAATGAAAACTAGACGTTCTAAGTTGAAAGGTCATTTTGGTGATGGACAATACGATAACCCTCATGGTGCTTATGAGGGAGAAATTAGTTAAGGAGATATATTATGCCAAGAAAAGATGGGACTGGGCCGAATGGAAAAGGCCCCAAAAGAACAAATAGAGGAGTACCTAAAAGAGATGGAACTGGACCAGGTGGAAACAAGCCTAGACGCACAACCAGAAATAAGTAACACGAAAGTATATAAAAAAGATATTTAGGACTTGACAAATAGAAATACTGTATTATATTATAGGTAAGAAACAAGGAAAAGGCTCGGTGGTTAAGTGGTGAGAGTATAGGTATGTAAACTCTTGTACAGAGAATTACGCCTCCACGAGCCTACATTTTGGAAAAGGAGAAATTAATATGAGTATAAAAGAACAACTGTATGCACCATTTACAAACATTCAGTCACGTAGAGGCCGCGGCGGTACATATGATTATGTATCTTGGAAAGCCGTAGCTGATCGTATGAATGAATCGTTTGGTGTAGGATGGTCCAGTGAAGTAGTAAACCAGGAAATTGTGGGAGAAAATGTAGTAGTTCGAGTTCGTGTACTTGCTACAAACCCAGAGTCTGGTGCCATTCAATATCAGGAAGGTTACGGTGGTGCGAAAAATGATGTAGCTGCTGAAGCAGGTAATCCATTTAAGTCTGCATATTCTAAAGCATTTAAAGACGCTTGTAAGAAATGGGGAATAGGATTATATTTGGACGAAGATGTTGAGCCTTCGTCTTCTACTAGTAAAATACCTACTGGCTATACAGGAAAAGAAATGGGCGTTCCGAATACACCCAACACAACACCTACAACAGAGCCACCGCGTGTAGTACAACAGATGCCAAAAACACCTACGTTTCCAGTAGACACACCAGAAGTTAAGAAAAATTTCACGGAACCAAATATAATAACTCCATTACCAACAAATCAAATGCCAGCAGCAGGGGGGTTGCCGATACCTCCAGGTATAAGTATGAAAATGAGTTCTGGTATTGTTGTTAAACAGGAGACTCCAGGAGTTAAAGTTGTGGCTGAACAAGAGCAAGCCCCACCAACTCCACCACCGGTACAGCAGACAATGCCAACTCCGCCTGTTGTAAATTTGAGTGCCGGTGAGAAACCAATGGTTACTAAAGCACCTACAATTAACAACGGTGCCCCTGAGAGTATTTCTGATGTACAAAAAGCAGCTCTTCATAGCATCTTAAATATTAATGGTGTCGAATATGAAACATTAGTGACAGAAACTTTCGCTGCTAATGGCATTACTAAAACCCCAATCCCGTCTCCTGATGATTTAACATATCAGGAAGCAGTTTATGTGGTTAAGTACGGAAATGATAAATTTAGAAGACGTTAAGGAGTTAATATGTCAGAAAGTAATTATAAAGTTCATAAGGAATGGATTAAAGAAGCTGAATTTGAAATATTGATTCTTGAAATCCCGAGAGACGACATTGAAGATAAGTTAGCTTACTTAGCACGTGATAAAGGAAGTATTACAAAAAGTTTCTTTGAGGATTTTGTTATAGCAACATGTGTTGCAAACATTAACCAACTTCTATTTCACATTAAACAACAACACATTGATCCTCCTAACTTGATGAATGTAAGGGCTGAGGTTATGGGGCTTATTTTGGCAATTAATTCAACATTAGACCCGGAAAACCTTGTAATTAACCATAACGCAGTAGTAAAAATTAAAGATGAAGACGGATTAAAAGACGATGAGCGTTTACTTACAGATAATAAAGCATGGAATGTTTCTTATTATGATGAAGTAATAGACCAGTACGGTACAGATGAAGTCGAAGATAAAAATGTACCTGTAAATAATGATAAGAAAAAAAGACTTCCTTCTGGCTTAAAAAATATTGATGATCTTGAATTTGAAGTAATAAAACAGTGGTGGAAACGGATTAATAAGTACATTGAAGTTAAAAAGTTTGATGAAGAGTGTATGGCCACCATGTTGAGTCAGAGATATTTTCATAACAGGTCAAGTTTTCAGACATATATTGTTTCTGTGTGTGTAGTTAATTCAGAAGACTTGTTTATAATGCTCGATAATATGGGTATTCCTAGTCGAGTAGCTCCGCCAATACTAATGCACGAAGTTTATGAATTATGTAAGGAGATTAATCCTTTTCTAACTTACGAGAACGCAAAGGAATTTATAGAGGAATTAAACGACGATGATGATGAGGACGACGATAATAAAAATAATTCTCCTCGTAGAGCTCCTAATAGAATGTCTTCACACGCAAGACAACCGTCTAAAAAAAAGAAACATACTAAGAAAAAGTTCAAAGATGTTCCTAAAGCCGACTTTCTAAGACTTGCATCTGCTATGAAAGTGTTTGTTATTGGTCAAGATAAAGCTATTGAAAACATTGTAGAGGCTGTACAAAGGGCTTGTGTAGGACTGAAAGATCCTAATAAACCGATAGGTTCGTTTTTATTTGCTGGTAGAACTGGTGTTGGTAAAACTCTTACTACAAAGGTACTAGCTGACGAATTAATTAAGGACCGTAATAACCTAGTTAATATAGACTGTTCTGAATACTCAGCAGATCACGAATACGCTAAACTGATAGGAGCCCCGTCCGGATATGTAGGACATGAACAAGGTGGTATTCTTACTAATGCTATTATAGAGAACCCGTTTAGTGTGATTGTTTTTGATGAAGTAGAAAAAGCAAGCCATAAAGTTCATGAGCTCATGCTTCAGATTCTGGAGGAGGGCAGGCTTACAGACGGTAAAGGACAGAAAGTATATTTTAAAGATTGTATTATTATTATGACATCTAATGTTGGAGTATATGAAGTCGATGAAGTAAAGAAAACTATCGGATTTGGTGATGTGGCAGACCTTACAGAAAAACGTAGGATTACAGCTATTGATAAAGCTATAAAGAAGAAATTTAAACCTGAGTTCTTGAATAGAATAGACGCAATAGTTCATTTTAATACATTAAAAAAAGTTGATTACATGAGAATTATCGACCTTGAACTTTTTAAGCTTAACGAGAATCTCAAAGCTAATGACACTGAGTACAAAGATCTTACAATTGATTTTGATGAAAAAGTTAGTAATTTTATTTATAAAAACAGCATCGATGAAGACTACGGTGCTAGACCACTAAAGAGATATATAGAGAAAGAGATTTCTAATCCTCTTTCTTCAGCATTGCTTAATAAGAATGTTGATGATAGTACAAAAGTAAATGTTTGTATTAAAAAAAGAAAGATACATTTTAAATTTGAAGCTGATTTTTTTAAGAGTGAAGAACATAAAGAAATAGGTGTATAGGAATAACAATGGGAACAATGCAAGAACTGGAAGAAGATATTGCTTTAATGCTTCATCAATTTCGTGTGGATGTAAGAAGAACTACAATGAGAGATGCATCAGTACAATTTGTAGTTGATGATTTTGGGTTAATAATCTGCTGTATTGATAGACTAGATTATACCCAAATAGATGATATAGTTAGTAATAAGTTCGAGGGATGGAGGGCTGTATTTATATCGACTAGTGATAGTATGACAGAAAAGAGGTACGAAGTTCTTTGGGCTTTAATACGGTGTGGTTACATGAAATGGTTGAGATATAGTTTTCCTAGACAGGTAAAAAATGTATTAGCAGGACATGACAATTTAGGACAGAGAATTATAGAAGAGAGATTAAGGATTTGGAATGATAAGCCTAAGTTTAAGTATCTTATTGACGATAATAAGGTTGTCTTGAAGAACGGAGTACGGTTGGAGCTTTCAAATGATCCGAGTTTTTTTGACTTTATGCCAGAAGAGGAGGTGTGACTCATATGTTTAAAGAGAATGGTAGATTTAAACCCGCGAAAAAAGAAGAGTTGGCTAATTTAAAAGGTAAAAATATGATTTGTCCTAAGTGTCAAGAGTATTCTATTGTAACTAGTGCTAATTTTTCTGACATTAGATGTAGTGAGTGTGGTACTGTTTTAGTAGAGGTTGGGATGTCTGCTGCTGGTAAATCTACAGGCAAGTAAGTAAGTTGGAGGCAAAGAACTATTATGACAGATGAAAACAATGGTAATGGTAACGGGGTTGAGGAGCATAAGGAGTCTAATGATGGACTTCAACAACTTCTTGATTCAACGTATCCACTGTTGCAAAAATTCAGAGACGCTTGTTCTGGTACTTATAAGCATTCTCAAGCTTTAGCGTCTATGGTTGAAGGGGTAGCTTTACCACTTGGACTCGATGTGATGAAGTTGAAAGTGGCAGCTCAGTATCATGACATAGGAAAGATGTTTTGTCCTAAATATTTTACTGAAAATCAGGTGGAAGATGAAAGCCCGCATGAAAAATTGAGTCCAATTATGAGCTATAATGTTATAACTAGACACGTATCCGATAGTGTTGCTATACTTATTAATGACCATAATTTTCCTAGAGACATTATAGAAATTATTAGTCAGCATCATGGTACGTCAGTACTTAAATACTTCTTTAAGAAGTCTGGTTCTGATGTAGAAGATATGTTTAGGTATAAAACTAATAAACCGACCTGTATTGAGGCGGCGATACTGATGATCTGCGACCACATAGAAGCCACCTCTAGGTCATTGGTGCAGTCTAATAAGTTTGCCCCTACAAAGGCCATAGAGGGCACTATAAATGGATTAATTAATGATGGGCAGTTAGACGATGTAGTCATGAGGCTTGGGGACTTAAAAAAGATTAAAGAAGCATTAGCCAAGGAATTGGAAGGGACTTATCAAAAGCGTGTAGATTATGACAAGGCAGAGGAAGAAAGGGAAACTGCTGTAGAGTAAGAAGAATGTTGTAGTGAATGGTAAATAAAATTAGTTACGATACATGCGTTTTAATTTGATAAATTAACTTACATTTAGGAGATCAACATGTCTTATAAAATTTCAGGAAGTATCGGTACAGATAGTAGAATACTGGTTTTCGATGAAACCACTGGCACGATAACTGGAAACGAATTAGTTTCCAGTGGAGAATACGAAGTTCTAGATGTTGGGGAAGGTAGTAAAACTGTTTTAGCTAGGAAAAGTGACGGTGAGACAGTCGGTTACGGGAATATTTCACCGATATTTTATGAGGCTTTCGGATTACTACATACTTTAGATAATCCTAACGCATATGGTACCTCTGCAGGTGATAATTTTGGTATTAATGTTTCTATTTCTGAAAATAAATGTATGATAGGTGCTACTGGTGAAGATGACGCTGAGAGTTCGAACTCTGGAAAAGCATATATTTTCGCTGTTTAATAAATAGTTTTTCTAGAAATAGTAATACGAAAAGATATATTTAAAATAGTAATATAATAGGGGAAAGGTATGATACATTTCGGATGGGTTACCATTACAATAGTTATACTAGTCGTTGCAGGTATATGGTTAACCAATGTTTACAATCAATGTAGTAAGGTAAAGGAAAAAAATAAAGAATTAGAAGTCAAATGTGCTAAAGTGTTGAGCCAAAAGAAAAGCTCTGAGGTAAGACTTGGAAAAATTGGTGAGAATATGGCTCCATTTTTTGCTCAATGGCCTTATGACCCTAATGGTTTTAGATTCTTAGGTAACCCGATAGACGGCATACAGTTTAATGAAGATTCCGTTGTATTTGTAGAGATAAAAACAGGTAAAGCAAGATTAACTAACAGCCAAAAAACTGTTAAGAGGCTCGTTAAAGAGGGCAAAGTTAGTTTTGTAACCTTTAGGGTCGGAGAAGACTGTTGTACTTTAAAAAAAGACCCCTAATAATAATTTAATATGAAATTATAAGGTCAGTTCCGTAAAGGGATTGGCCTTTTTTTAATTAACTAACCTTACTATAAATAAAGGGAGTACAATCCTTTTGCCATTCATAAACTACTTTCTAATATTGTGATCAGTATATCGTTATTTTTTATTAAGAGGAGGAGAAAAACCTGATGCCAAAAAGAAGTTTATTTACCCAATTGAGTC